>Ga0265297_10002621_pt1 | contig 35723 bp, 53 predicted proteins | sample Munlanlwell13791_FD_192502 | JGI IMG/M metagenome (GOLD analysis project Ga0265297, IMG submission 192502) | Leachate microbial communities from a municipal landfill in Southern Ontario, Canada - Leachate well 137-91 | ecosystem: Engineered > Solid waste > Landfill > Unclassified | place... | reverse complement strand
AAGAACGGTTTACAGAATTTTGAAAAGAACGGGATTTAAAAGAGATTCCGACAAAGTGTTTTGTCTTAATTGTGGGAGTGATGTTACATCTTTACCTAATTTCTATAGGGAGCATCTTTACGGAGAATCGGGAGAAAGGTTACACGCAAAAGGTAAATTCTTTTGTACTAACTGTAACTCAAATATTACCAGAATAAAGATGAAACAGCTTTTTAGAATAATAGAAAAGGAATTAAAAGTCAGTAGAGAAGATTTGGGGGTGCCTAATGACTAATATATGGTTTACAGCAGATACCCACTTTGGGCATCATAACATTATTAGGTTTACTAATCGCCCATTTCTAAGTACAAGAGAAATGGATGAAACCCTAATAGATAATTGGAATAAAGTTGTGGGAGTCAAAGACTTAGTATATCATTTAGGGGACTTCTCTTGGGGCAATAGTAGGGTATATAGAGAGCAACTAAATGGTAGAATAGTTATGATTTATGGCTCACATGATAAGGAGTGTAGAAAAAACCCACAGTGGTTTGAAGAACTATCCCCATTAATGACTATTAGAATAGACAATCAGTTTATTGTACTGTGCCACTATGCCATGAGGGTATGGGACCATTCCCATTATGGGGCTTGGATGTTATATGGACATTCTCATGGAAGGCTACCCTCTTATGGTAAGAGCTATGATGTGGGAGTGGATAATAACAATTATTACCCCATATCTTATGAACAAGTACAGAATATTATGAAACTCAAAGAAGAAAACAAGGATTTAGTGAAAAAATAATGGCAAGACTAAATGAAATAGAATTTTATTACAGAGTTAATCATGCTGATTTAGAATTTCTTAAAAGCATAGCACAAAGTATAGAAGGATTATGTTTGGTTGCAACCAATCCAGAATTAACTAGGATTGATTTAATTAGCACTATTGGTGCTCTATACTACAAAGACCCAACAAAGTGTCTGGTAAACAGCTTTTTACCATCTAATCATGTAGATAGGTTTGGCTTCAATGTACACTATAGTTGCCCTTTTTCTGAATACTCGGAGTATAAACTACCCTATTCTATAATGGCAGATACATTTGGATATAATAATGTGTTTACTCGTGATGATGCAAGAAGTAGAATCAAAGAGGTGTCAGATAAACTAAATATATATTTAGATGCAAAGTATTTAGTATATAGAATCTTTCAAAACTTTGTTACTAAACTAAAACCTATAGGTAGATTTGGGGAGAGTTTAGATAGACGAAATAAAGTAGTATTGTATGAGGTAGAAAGGTGGGAAGAAGGTAAACCTATTTTTAAATAGGAAATACAAATAAATATCTCCGGTGAGGGTAAGACTATTTAACCCTTACATAGAAGCAAAAACACTTAGCCCGTGTGAAATAGGTGCGTCTTCCGTTGCGAATGACCCTCATCGGAGATTAAATTTCAAAGAATAAATGAGAATAAAGTAAGATTATTTTAAATAAGTCTTGACTTTTAATAGAAAATTTAGTAAATTATCATTATGAGATTACTTAATCAATTATTAGTAGAACATAGCAAAGATTTTGATTTGTTTGATAGAGCTATTGCTCTTGCTTATATGGGCTCCATTTCTCATGGAACATATCAAGCAAACTCTATTGATGACAAGGATGTAATGGGAATTGTTGTACCCAATAGAGAATACTATTTAGGACTAAATACATTTGGAAGTAGAGATACTTTAGTACTTACCAAGCAGTATTGGGATGTAACTATTTATGAATTGAGAAAGTTTGTCAGATTATTAATTAAAAATAATCCAAATGTATTATCATTATTATATTTAGAAGATAGTATGTTTCTAAGGAAGATCCCCCAGTTTCAAAGACTAATAGATAATAGAGATTTATTTCTATCTAAACAATCTTACTACTCCTTTTGCGGATATGCTAAATCTCAATTAGATAGAATCCATAAGTTTGACTACTATGGATATATGGGAGAGAAAAGAAAAGCATTGGTAGATAAGTTTGGATTTGATTGTTATACCGATGATACAGAATTTCTAACCGACAAAGGATGGAAATTATACGATAACATTTTACCAGAAACGAAACTAGCTACTATTTTTTTAAATAGAACTCAGTTGCCCATGCTTCATAGACATAAATTTGGAGTAGAATATCAACAATTTACGGAAAGATTTAATAGTCTATTTACTGGAAATATTTATAGAATATTCGGAGATTATGTTGAAACTACTGTAACACCAAATCATAGACTATTATATGAAAAGATGGGAAGAAATACTGGGAAAAAATATAATTGGTGTTTGGGGGAGGCCTCAAAGCTTCCCGATTGTTTTAGTATATTATTAGCACCCTCATCAAAAACAACACTTTATCAACATCCAGATTTTATAAAAAGATTGCCAATTCCCCTAACAACATATATGTCGTTAATGGGTTGGTTTTTATCTGATGGAACATTCCAATTTCGTAATAAAAAGCCACATAGCTTAGTAATCTCTCAATCAAAAGGGGGGAGGCTGTGCCGAGAGATGTCAAGATTTCAAAATAAATACGGAGTTGTCTGTAAGAGTTCTATCTATAAATATTCTCGTAAAAGAGGATCCCCCTCTTTTTTAAAAAATAGGAAGGAAGAGTGGCAGTTATCTATAAGGAATAAGGAAATTATTAATCAACTATATATGGATTGTGGACATAGTAAGGAGAAAAGAATTCCCAGATGGGTGTTTCTCTCTACTAAGAGAATGATGTCTTATCTGTTTAAAGGTCTTATTTATGGGGGCGGAACTATAGTATCCGCTGAACAAAAAAAGTTTATTTTTCATAATTCCTCAAAATTGTTATGCGATGATGTTCAAGAATTAGTTTTTATGTGTGGGTGGGTGAGCTCTTTAAATGGGCCCTATGAAACAAATTCTTCAAAATATTCTAACGCAATGTATCAATTATTTATAAATTGCTCTATTTCTAAAGTCCATACTATTATTAAAAATAAATCTGTAAAAAAAATTCCTGTGGAAAATCAAAGAATTGTTTGTTTTTCGGTTCCCAATGGGATTCTTATAACAAGAAAAAATGGAAAAATTTCTATACATGGAAACTGCAAGGCGTGTTCTCACTTAATTAGACTTCTAAAGACGGGCATAGATATTCTTGAAAAGGGTACTATTGAGGTAAAAAGAAAAGATAATTCGCATCTTATTGCAATAAAAAGAGGAGAAGTATCATTAGAAAAAATTAAAGAGGAGGCTAATAATTTATTTAAAACTATAAACATTTCTTTTCAACATTGTAAGTTGAGAGAGTACCCGGATACAGATAAAATTAATAAACTTTTAGTCGATATTGTTGGAGAATTAATATGATTTTGAATTATGCTACTTGTTTAAAGTGTGGTGAGCATATCTATTCAAGAGAATTTGATGTAGCAGTAACTTGTTCGTGTGGAAATGTTATTGCAAGAGATGGTCAACGTCTAAGTAGGTTTGACTTTAAAGATATATCTCACTATAGTTCTGGTAGGGTATTAATCTTTAAAACCCCGGCTGAGTTATTAAAATTATTCCCTAAAGGGATAATAAACTTTGAAAAATTAGGAGTTTATTTTAAAGTATAGGAGTCATTAATGAAAGTTTGCGCTATTAAATGTTTTAATTGTGGTGATATTATTTTTAGTAGGGCACATCATGATTACAGGGAATGCTCTTGTAGAAAGATTGCTATTGATGGGGGTAGATTATATACAAGAATTATCGGCAATATAGAAGACTTTAAGATTTTGTCCTTAGATATAAAGGAAACTAATAAAGAACTATATGATGATTGGGATAAGAATATAAATAAATTTGGACTAATTAAGGAATAATTTGAATAAGGATTGCAACTTATGTTCTCTTAGAAAGCACTCTAATCAACCAGTATTTGGTAGAGGAAATAAGAGAGCAAAGATTCTCATTGTGGGGGAGGCTCCCGGAGAGCAGGAAAGTATTGCTGGAATACCTTTTGTAGGCAAAGCGGGACAACTTCTTGATGAAATTCTACATAAAGCAGATATTCAAGAATCGGATATTTATGTATTTAATGTCGTATGCTGCCGACCTCCTCAGAATGACATTAAACACAAGGATGCCTTAGAGGCAATAAAGATATGCCCAAAAGCACATTTATTACCCCTAATTTCAGCAATAAGACCAGAAGTAATTCTTGCTTTAGGGAATACTCCCCACAAGTTCTTCTTTGGAAGCGAGGGAATAGTAAAGAAACGGGGAACAGTAAAGACTTGGAATGGTATAAAGATTGTCCCCTCTTTACACCCCTCCTTCCTTAGAAGAGGTAATATGCAATATTTATCTGATGTTATCTCTGACTTTAAATTAGCAAAATCTTTAATAAATATTAAATCTACTACACAAAAGATATTACTTAAAACAGAGGAAGAAGTATCTAATCTATGTAACAAGTTAAGAGAGTCTAAAAGAATAAGTTGTGATGTGGAAACTTCTGGATTGAATGTTTATGCCGGAGATGAGATAATAGGTATAGGATTCTCTTATAATAGGGATTCTGGTTATTATATTCAAATAAGGGATAAATCTGTATTAGGAGATAATCTTGAAATTTGTGTATCAGATAAAATATTAAGTGATATAAAAGGAGTGTTAGAAGATGAGAAAGTAGGTAAGACCTTTCATAAAGCCATGTTCGATGTAGAGTTCTTAAAACAGGACTTGGGTATAATAGTAAGGTCTGTTAGAGCCGATTCATTAGTATTAGCCCATATATTAGACGAAAATACTCCTAATGATTTAGAGTATCTGACTAACTCCAATTACCCGGATTTAGTGGGGTACAAAGATGAATCGAATCTTCTTATGGGTAGGGGTAGGATAAAAAGATTTGATAAATTACCAATAGAAGTTATAAAGAATAGATGTTGTAATGACACCATAGCAACATTCAGACTTACGGAGGACTTTACAAAAACACTAAGAAAAGACCCCCAACTATTTGAATATTATAAACGATTTCATTTAGAGGTGCAACCTGTATTGATGAAAATACAGGAAAGGGGATTTAAAATAGACTTAGAGTATGCGGAAGAATGTAGACTAAAATATGAGAGGGCATTAAGCATCTTATCTGGTAAGATATATAAAATTGTAGGCAGAGAGTTTAATATAAATTCGGGGCCGGAGTTAGTATCGGTATTTGAGCAATTTAACTTCCCTATATTAAAAACTACAGAAAAGTCGGGTACTCCGAGTACGGATATTGGAGCACTTTCTCTACTGAAGGATGCAACCCATCATCCTATATTGGACTTATTATTAGCATACTCAGCAGTAGAAAAGGTCTACTCTACCTATATCTTAGGACTGCCTAAAGTAGCAATAGGAGGAATAGTACATGGTAGACTACACACTACTACTACAGTAACAGATAGATTAAGTGCTACCGAGCCCAATCAGCAGAATATAGTAAACAATAAGCACATCAAAAAGATGATTTGTGCAAGAGAAGGATTTACATTCGTTTATGCGGACTATTGTTTAGATGGTGACACTGAGATTAATTTGTTATCCGGAGCAGACACCCTCAAAAATATTGAGAGGAGGATAAGTGAAGGAGAGGAAATCTATACTTTATGTTTTAATTTAGAAAAAAGAAGGACAGGGGTTGAGAGGATAGAGCGGGCTTGGTTGTCTACCAAAAATGCTCCGGTATTTGAGATTATGATGGATAATGGGGAGAGTTTTAAGGGAACTAAGGAGCATCAAATCTTAATGAGGGACGGTACTTATAAAAAAATAGAGGATTTGCATATTGGGGATTCCTTATTACCCTCCCATAGGGTAGACTACAATACCACCTATGGTAAAAAATATACAAATGTTTCTTCGATAAGTAGACTCAATAGAGTATTAAACATACCATTACACAGAATAGTAGTAGAAGATGTTTTAGGAATAGATAGAAAAGGAAAGGTAATACATCATATAGATAGAGACGGTACTAATAATAATTTGAGTAATTTGGAAGTTTTAACTCCTAATCAACATGAGGCTATACACGGAAAAGAACACACCCTTTCCGATAAAGTACGAGAGAATTTTAGTAATCCTAAATATAGAAAGAAGTTGAGTACCGCAATAAAAAAGAGTTGGGGAGAATGTTCCGACGAAAATAGACAATTTAGAATATCTCAAATGATAAAAGCGGTTAGAGAATCCGGTTGTAATGTTGGGGCCAACAACGGGATGTTCGGAAAGCATCATTCCCCAGAGTCTATTTTAAAAATAAAAAATAGAAGAACCCTAATGAGTAAGGAGATTACCTGTGTAATTTGTGGAAAGAGCCGGGTTGTAGCGGGTAAGGAGTATAATAAATTAAAATACAATGTTTGTGGTAGAAATTGTTCAAATATCCTGCGAGGTATGAGGGATACTAATAGGGTTTCAGAAGATTTTGGGAAAATAACCGATAAGGTTACGGACAGAATAGACAATAATCATAAAGTAGTAGGAATACGCTTTTACGGATATAAAGATGTGTATAATATGACAGTAAGCAACTGCCATAATTACGCCCTAAAGTGTGGTATTTTTGCAAAGAATTGTCAGGCCGAAATCAGAGGATTTGCTTTTCTATCCGGTGAAGAGGCTTTAATGAAAGCCTGTACTACTGCTGATATATATATTACTATGGCAAAAGTAATGTTCAAGAAGGATAACATAACTAAGGAATCTCCTGAAAGACAATTTACTAAGGGTATGGTATTGGGTATTCTGTATGGTATGGGGGAGGAGTCATTATCAGGACATCTTAAAACATCCAAAGTAGAGGCTTCTAAGATACATACTATGTTCTTTAGAACCTTTCCTAAAGTAAAGAACTTTGTTGACTCTACAATAGAGTTTGTACATAAGAACGGGTATGTTAGAAACGTATTTGGAGGTATGAGGAGATTTCCTAAGATAAATAATGATACTGAATATAACATAGCAGAATATGAAAGACAGGCAGTAAACTATATTATTCAGAGCTCTACAGCAAACTTTGTTAAAAGGGCTTTGATAAAAGTAAATAAGGAGTTTGATACTTTTAATGGAGGTATAGTTATTACAGTACATGATTCTATACTATGTGAGGTTGCAGATAGTCAACTTGAAAGATTTGCTCCTATATTTGTAAACAGATTATTGGAACCTGAGGGGGCGTTCTCCCCGCCTATGAAAGTTGATTTAAAAATAGGTAAGAGTTGGTGGGATTTAAAGAAATACACAATATAATTCATACTCAAAGTAATTCAATGGTAGAATACTGGTCTTCCAAATCAGGTATATGGGTCCGATTCCCGTCTTTGGGTCTGTGGTCGTGGTGAAAATGGTTAGACACGCATGATTGTGGCTCATGTAATTGTGGATTCGAGTTCCACCGACCACCAACGCCGATGTAGCTTAATTGGTAGAGCAATACATTTGTAATGTAATGATTGTGGGTTCGATTCCTACCATCGGCTCAAGGAGTATATATGTCCTTTAAAAAACAATATACAAGAAAACGACCATCCCATCCAGATGAGTGTCACACAAAGAGCAAAAGATTCTTTAAACGTAAAGGTAGAAAACGTCTAAGAAGATTCTTAAAGAAGATTGGTAACAATGATAATTGACTATATTAAGTGCCCACTATATAAATACACATTTAAAGTAAGACCTATAAGAGAATGGGTAGAATATGAATGTGAAGGTAAAGTATTAAATCTATTTGCGGGTATAACTAAGCTGAATGTTAATGAAATCAGAAATGATTTAAACCCGGAAATGCCCACAGACTACCACATGGATGCGTTAGACTTTATCAACTATTGGCTTGAATCTAATCCTACTACTAAGTTCAATACTATTATCTTAGACCCACCCTATGCAGTAAGAAAATCTATGGAGAAGTACAAAGGAGTTATAGCCTCTCCATTTAGACAACTAAAAGACTTGATACCTTCTGTGTTATCTAATAGAGGTAAAGTCATAACATTTGGTTATCAGTCTGTATCTATGGGAAGCAAGAGAGGATTTGAGTTAGAGAAGATTGCTCTCTTTCATCATGGCGGTGCTATACACGACACTATAGCATGTATTGAAAGAAATTTTGCAATCATTTAAAGATTTCTCTTGACTTTTATCTAAAAATTCATTATATTATACACATGTTTGAAAGGCTAATTAATGCGATTTGCAGAGTTTATCAAAGAACTAACACTATTAGGATTACCTCCAGCACGAATACTCGACTACTCACGATCTAATTACAAAAAAGAATTTCCCAATCATATCTCTATTTTTAACGCACTTATAAAGTGTCGGGTCAAATCAGATACTTATGAATGGTGTGGTGACTTAGACTTAACTATAGATTTACCCTCTTTAGAGAGCTTCTATAAAAAACATAAGATTGCTTTAACTATTTGTCTTGAGAATAATACGGAAGTCTATCGTATACCTAAAAGAGTGTTGGGACATTATTTAAAGAATAGGGTGGAATATAAAAACGGTACTATATACTTAAAGGAAGATTCATGAAGGTAGGAATGACTAAGAAAGAAATATCTAATGAAGAGCAATTAGATATTATTACATTTGGTAAGTATAATGGATCTAGGATTTCAGACCTACCTATGGACTATATTCTCTTTGTTATTAGAAAGTGTGATAGAATCAGTTCTACATTAAGAGATAGATTGTATGAAGAATTAGATAAACGTAAGGAGGAACTACCCTGTTATCTTAAACTATATGACCCCCTCAGTAGTTCTTGTGGTAGCTGTCCTTTTATGGAGGAGTGTGCAGATGTGTGTTATTATGGAGAAAGAGTATGAATAAGAAAAACTTAGTTACAACTAAATGGAAGATTCCTTTAGATTCACCAAATAAGAATAATCATGTTTATAGTAAGGAATCTTTTAAAGGAATTTCAAAAAAGCTAAAGGGAGTTAAGATATTTGATAAATCTAGAGATTCTTCTCGTATGGGGTATCCTCTAAAAGATATGAGGTCTTTATGACTGACGAACAATTAAAAGAAGCTAATGAATTAAACAAAACTATTGAAAGATATAGTGAGTTATTGGGTAGAATACAAAGAGCTAAAGAACACGTTGCTCATGAATCAAAGCAACATTCTCCATTTTGTGTCATAGTTCTAGGTCATTGGGTTGATATTACTACAAAAGCATCCGTCTCTGCTTTGCTTAAATTTCTTAATAAAGTAGAAAAAGACACTATAGCACAAAGAGACTTATCAATAAAAGAATTGGAGAAGATATAATGTTTGAAAACACTCAAAATTTAGAAGATACCTATATCTTTGATTTAAAAATAGGAGATAGAACCTATAAAGTAGATACTCAGTGGTTACTAAATCTCAAAACTGGTCTTACAGATAGGTTAAGCGATTTAGAACTTGAAGACTCCTTACAAAGGGTTGCTGGGTATCTACATACATTTTCTTCTGCTTATGAGTGTGTTAATAGAGAGCGGAGTAGGGAAGAATTGGAATATGAAATATGGTATGAAAAGTTATTCTCAATAACAGAAGAAACAATCATCAAAGAGTACCAAAATGAAATCAATGCGGGATTGAGAAGTAAGTCCAACTCTACTCCGACCAAAGGAAACGTACATACAAGATTAGTGGTAGAGTATGAAGGGGACTATAGGGAAAGAACATCTAAACTAAATGAATTAAAAGAAGATGCAGAGTACCTCTTTAGAGAACTAAAACTTATTGAATCAAGAGGAACTCACTTACAAACATTAATTAAATCACGACAAGCAGTTAGGAGTGTAGAAGCATAATGCAGATTAATACTAAGTATGAGATTGGTGAAAAGGTTTGGTCGGCAAATGTCTTTGATAAAGATTTTGTATTCTATGGTACTATAGTAGAATTTGAGACTTATGGTTCATTTACTACGGAAGAATCATGTAGAATCTTGTATATAATCAACATAGAACAAATGTTTGATGGAAGGACTGGGGAAGAGATTACAGACCCGTATACAAAGAGGAAGTATTTGCAATTCTCTATATTTGAGAAGTATATATACCCAAATGTGGAGGGGGCTATGAAGGCATTAAATGAAGTAAGGAATTAGATGAAAGACTTTTATTTAAACTTGGGGCTAACTATACCATTTCAGGCATACTCTACTATCAGAGTCGATGTTGGAATAACGGAAACTAAATTAGAGAATGAGTCTGATGAAGAATTATTCAATAGAACCACTAAGAAAGTAAAGGAACTATTTGAGGCTGAATTGTCCCTACAATATGGTAGGATTCTTAAAATTAAGGATAAAATAGGACTATCACAATACTTAGAATCTCTTACTAAAGACTTATCTAATGTAGATAATCCCTATGTTAAAGCATTTTTAGAAGAAGTCAAAAAGGAAAGAGCTAAGGAAAACTAATATGGAACAGGTAGATTTAATTAAAGTGGTGGAAGATATTTCTTCTTGGAATAAGGAAGAGATGGATTTAAAAGAAATTGAAATAACTATTAGTAATAATTTTGTTGTAGAAAATCACTTTAGTTTGCCTCAAAGTTGGGTTAGAGTCTACGTTTATTGGGAAAGTAAAATTTATAGATGCATAGATAGTAAAAAATTTGTACTTCTTAAATATAATAGGCGGCTTAAGGGGAGTACTATTAGTAAGTGGGCAACACTTGAGTTTGAGGAGTTTGTAAAGAATGGGCTACTAAAAGCACATGAACATCTACTACCAATGTTAGAGAAAGTTGAGAGGAAAAATGAACGATAATATACCAATTTGTCCTTTTTGTAAAAGACCCACTAAAAGGGCCCTTAGTGTAGTTACTCTTATAGACGAGAATGGGGGTGACATACTAAGAAAGTGCGATAGTTCGGCAGATACATTATCTTCTTATCATCCCCTATATACTTGTTTAGAATGTGGTAGAGGATTTATTGAGAATGGAGGGGATAGTAAAAAGAATCAAGACTTTCTTGATTTAGAAATTCTTGAAGGAAGGGTTGCAAGTTTGGAAAAGCATATTGCACATTGGGGAAATCTAATTGCTCAAGAGTATCTTAAATTACAAAATATGTTAAAAGAAAATAAAAAAGGAGAAAAACAATGAAACAACCCGGTGCTACAAAAGATGATGTAGCAAAAGAAGAGAGCAGAGCTACTGCTATTGTTGGAAGATTTAAGGAATTAGGGGAATATCATCATCGTTGTTTGTTGGGACCTAAACGTCGGGAATCAATAACATATCCTACATTCAGGCAGGATTTTGAGACTCAACAAATAGTTCCCTCTTACAATTCTATTGTTCTACCCCCACAATCTTCCGGTATACGAACTATCGTAGACACATTAGCAAGTCTTGAGCGCAAGATTGCTGCCGACCATGGGGCAAGTAGAGATACAATGATACCACAATTCAAACGAACTACTAGATATATTTATGTAGTTTTGTCAAGAGATTTGACAAATGGAGATAAACCATGGTTGGGTGCTTGGGAATATCCCTCAACTATCTCTAAGGACATTACAAATTTTCAAGCCGAGGTCAGTACTCGGGATAAGTCTAAATTGAGATATGGCCCTTATTGGACGTGGGATGTTATTGTAACCAAGAAAATAGACGAAGAATTGGCCGCTAAAACCTCTAACAAACAACTTACTACCAGATATACTGCTCAGATAGACCCTGAATGTATGGTATTGGCTGGTAAGATTCCTGTAGAGGCTGTAGAAGACCCCGACTTCTTCGACAAACATCCTGATTTGCTTAAAGACATCTATTCTAAAGTATTCACTCCAGAAGAGGTTGAGTTGATTGATGCTTACGAATTGGAGATAGATTCATTGGTTAACCCAATTAAATCTAATGAAGAAATAGTCAAAATCTTTAATGACTTTCCTATTAATCTGGAAGCTAAGGATGCTAATGGGGCCGCAATATTCAAGTATAAAGATGATTTGTATGAAGAAATCACTAAACTTGGTCATAGATTATTAGCAAACGATTCTTCTAATGTAGCTCTTCCCGAACACGAGGATAGTGTTGAACAAATTGTTGAGGAAGTGTTTGATGAATCTAAGGAAGAGATTAAACCAGTTGTTGCAGAACCTACTGAGAGCTCTAATGATTGGTAGGAGGTAGTCACGATTTCGTCTATTGGCTATTCGTATGTTCCTAAGTATCGTCAGCTAGTATATATACCTGATGGTACTATTATTAGGAATAAACAAACAGCCATTTGGTATGCTTATTTAAAATGGAGAATGTCTCTTCAAAAAAAGCTCAGGAGAGGTATGATTGGGTCTGTGGAATATGTGTTTCCCAAATTAGAGTACCCCTTCATGTCTTTGGGGTATGAATATAAGTTTCTACCTGAAATAGAGGTAAGATATGTGGGAAGTGCCTTTCCTGAGTATCATACTCTTTCGAGACCATACGGTAGGTATGGTACTAAGTATAGAAGAGTTCTTCTTTCATATCCTTTTATTACTATAAGAGTAATAGAACCTATAGAATTTAATAGAATTATTGGAAATGTTACCGAATCGGGGATTGACTTAAAATCTCTGATTGCTGAGGCAAAGACGATTGAATAGAGGGGATATTACTACAATTTGTGAACAAATTGGATTGATTCTTTTAGAGAGCATTTGTATTCTAATTATAAGTAAAATAATGTAAGGAGAATTGGTGGTTAATAATATTAAAGATTTAGAAAAGATTTTAGGTAAAATTGAAACTGTGGAATCTCTTGCTTCAGTAGAGGTTATGCCTACGGGGCTTATGGGATTAGACAGTAAAGTATTACATGGCGGTCTTCCAAGAGGGCGCTACATCGAACTATATTCCAAAGAAAGTTCTGGTAAGAGTACTGTGGCCCTATTTCTTGTTTCCATGGTACAGAAATTGGGAGGTAGGTGTGTATGGTTTGAGTCTGAGGGCACTCTTACTAAAGAATATGCGGAACAATGTGGGGTGGATACCTCCTCATTAGAGATAGTTAGGGACTTTACTACCGGAGAAGATTGCTTATATAAGGTTAAACAACGATTAGCATTAGATATTTATGACTTAATCGTACTTGATAGTAACACTAAACTAATTCCAGAATATCTCAGAGAGGCTAAAGCAGAAAAGCATAGCCAATATGACAATTTGCAAGCAGCCAAGATGAACGCCGACTTCTTTAGGAGCTTATCCGGATTCGAGATTAGAGATATTAATGGGAATTTAATTAAGTCTGATAAAGTCTATTTTCAAGGTACTACACGAAAAGAAACTTGGCACAAGCTATCGGATAAGAAAACTTGTATGGTATTTATCTTTCACGCTGTAGACGATTTATCCGCACTATCTCCTGGAGCAGTTACTACTGCTGGTGGAGGTGCTAGTAAGTTTGAAGCTTCTATAAGATTAGCCCTTAAACTCCGTGGTACAGAGAAGGACAGTAAGGGTAATCTAATCTATAAGAAGATTGATGTAATTGCTCCTAAGAATAAAATGGGCCCGCCTTTTGGATATACTCGTCTATTGTTATATACGGATGGTAGGATAGAGGAAGAATGTGGAGATGAAATTCTTATTGACTTAGGCATCAATAAGAAGATTATCGAACAGAGTGGTGGGTGGTTTACTATAGGTACTGAAAGATTTCAGGGTAAAAAGGCTACTATAGCATATATCAACAACAATCTTGATTTAAAGAACGAAATATTAAGGGGATAATGTATAAATCCGTTCTCATAGCAGACTTACATCTAAAAGACTTTGAATCTATTGGAGGATTAGATAGGCTTGGGTTCTCATTAAGAACTACTGATAAGCTAAATAGTTTGATGAAATCTGTTGCTTATGCCATAGCCCATAAAGTAGATTCGTTTATAGTATTAGGGGATTTGTTTGATGGTACAAGATTCTCAGAAGAATTAAGGGCTTTAGTATCCTCTATTCTATCTAATCTTATTAAAGATAATATACAAGTACTCATAGTGGGAGGTAATCACGATACTAATGACAACTTTTCATACAATCTAGATTCAGAATCTAATTTGTGTGACAATATTATCGCCGCCAAGAATTACTCTATATACTTAAACGACCAAAAACTATGGTTAAGATTTATTGCATCTGGCTTAGAATCTGAAATAGATAAGATTACTTCAAAGTCTATACTATTCTCTCATCTACAATTAATTGGTGCTAAGTTTGATAATGAAAGATTAAGCGATAAGTTTATATCTATTGAATCGTTGCAAAAGTTTGAGGCAGTATTTACTGGTCATTTTCATAAACGCCAAAGAATAAATAATTGTAGATATATTGGTGCTTTGTGTAGAAATAACTTTGGTGAGAAGGACAATGAGAGCGGGTTTCTTTATTTGGAATTGGGTGATGGTAGAGTATCTAAAGAAGAATACATCCCAATAGAAGATAGAGTATTTGAATCTTATGAAGTATTTGTGTCTTCTGAAAAGGATATGTATGACTATATTGATTCTCTTAATATTGAAAATAAGATTATTAAGATTGAATTTAATATAGGAGATTTGGAGATACGTCCTCGAAAGATTAAAGAGTATGCTAAGTCTTTAAATCCTTTTCACATTGATATATCTTTTCAACGAGAGCATGTAGTTACATCTTCTGAAATAAAGACCGAATTATCATATAAGGATGCTTTTGATTCATATAATAAATTGAATAAGACTTCTAAACATCTTATAAAGATAGGTCAAGAACTATTAGAATCTATATTTGAGAATAATTAGATGAATATAATAGAATTGTATATACACCTAAAAGAGATTGTTACAGAAATAAATCATCAAAGAAGTGCTCAAAAACTATCAAATAAAAAGAAGATGTGTTTAGTAATATCTCTTCCCGTACTCTACGAAGCCCCATTAGAGCAAACAAAACTTTGGTTTTCTTTATTGTTTACTGAAAATACTTCAAAACATATAAAAAAATTATGTAGATTAAAGGATATAATATTAGAAGAAAAAATAGAACACCCCTTCTATTTAAAAGAGCTTCAATGTGAGTTTAGAGATATAATAAGAACATAAGGAGTAAAAATGTACTTAGAGAGCACACTATTTGAAGAACTAAAGAAGAAAGAGAATTGGGGGAAAATCTTGAAAATCTCTTAAAGTTGAGCATCACCGGAAATCAATAATAAATAAAAGAAAGGAAAAGTATGTTTAAAACAGTAGCATGGACAAATGTAGCAAGTATAGCAATATTGTGTGGTACAATATATTTCACCCACAATAGTTGGCTTGCATTTTTAGGAATCATCCCCATAGTAACCTCTATCATTGGAGGAATACTAGAATTTCTAAAAAGTGGTAATGTTGAAGAATTAGAAGAAGAATTAAAAAAGGTGGGTAATTAATGATTGCGGAACTGAGAAAGACCGGTAACTTAGAGGAGTATCGGTATAAAATTAATGAGATTATTAAATATCTCAATAACTATCCTTTAGAAGGTTTTGTATTTACTGAGAATCTTGAGAATAAGATTAGGGAAACAATTAGCGCAAATGTGGGAGTAACCAAAAAAATAGGTATAGACGATGTAGTAGTAGCCGGAGAGGCTCAAATGGAAATAGTGGGAACAATAGAAGAGGCCCCTCAATTAGAACTTCCACTAAACACTACAAAGAAAGTAGGAAGACCTAAGAAACAATAATGTACCTAAAGTCCATAAATATCACAAACTATACCTCTTTTGGGAGAGATGTCAAAGTAGAGTTTGATAACTCTAAGCAAATTCTTCTAATAGGAAACTCTAACACAGAAGGATGTGATAGTAATGGTAGTGGAAAAACTAACTTTGCATCTGCTATATTTTGGTGCTTATTAGGAGTACCTATCTTTGATGAGGTTCTTGCTGATGAAGTAGTTAGATATGGAGAGGATGATTGTAGAGTAGAATTAGAACTGATTGATAATAACAATTTGTTAAGAGTAGTAAGAGAACGTAATACCACAAATAGTTTAGAGTTTTCAATAAATGGTGCTAAGGTAAATAACAAAACCACAGTACCTTCGGAAGTACAGAAGGATATTAATAACTATTTTGGGTTTAAGGGAACACAAAAACAGATTGTATCGGATATTCTATCTACTAACTTCCTCTCCTATTCTTCTGTGGATATGTTTGTTAGTAAGAGATTTTCTTCTTCTGAAAGATTTGCATTTATTTCAAGAATGTTTGATTTAGATAAATGGATGGAGTGTAAACAACTTGCACACTCCTATATCGAGGCACTTAATAAAACCCTCGGTGTAGTGGAAGGTAAACGTGAGATATACATTGGTTTGTTAGGTACAGATACCATAGAATCTCTATCTGCCGAAATACCCTCTCTGGAGAAACAACGAGATAAAAACAACGAACTAATCTCTAGATACTCTGTAATAGAATCTACTATACAATTCCTTAAAACCCAGATTAATGGAGTTAAATCTACTTTAGAAACATTAGAGAACAGATTTAGGCCATATAGGGAGGATAAACAAAATCAAATAAGTGATTTAACACTCAAATTGGAGGCTGTTGGAGATTCTATCACTAATTGTCTTAAAGAACTTGGGAGGTATCATAAAGACTACGATAATGTGGAGGAGTTGGGGGGTAAAAAAGAAGAATTATCCCTTAATGCTGTTATTCTAAATAGGGCTCTTGAAGAAAAGCAATCAAGAAAGGATAGTCCACTAGTATGCCCTAAATGTGGTAGTAAACTACTTCAAAGTGAGGGTGGTCTTATTGAGTTTGATGAGGATAAACTTAATTCTGAGATAGGGTCTTTAAAGCATAAAATAGATTATATATCCAATAGTATTAAGGTATTATCGGATAAGATAGACAATATAGAGAATTATAATAGATTATACTCTAAGTTGGAGGAGGATTCTACTAATAAAAATGTATATGAAAAGGAATTGAGAGAACTAAAGACTAAATTTGATGATGAATGTGTACTATATGAGGAAGATAGGACTAAATTATTAAGGGAATTACAAGCCCTTAATACTAACTTGGAAGAGGCTATAACAGACAATACGGATGTAATATACAACCTAATGTTACTCAAAGAAAATAATGATACTATTATATCCCGTATAGAGCATTGTAAAACCAATATAGAAAATTATGCTACTAATAGTAAAGAAAAAGAGATTTTAGACATAGAGATAGATAAGATTAAAAAGAATGTGGCAGAATACAAGCATTGGGAGAGGGCGTTTCCTGAGATACGAAGATTAATCATTCAATCTACTCTACCTAAGTTGGAAGAACTTAGTAATGCTTATTTAAAAGAAATGTCCGTACCTTTTGAAATAAAGTTAGACACATTAAGAGAACTGAAATCTTCCGGTAATCTAAAGGAAGAATTTAATGTAAAGGTTTATGATAAATCTTCGGAAACCATCTTTCCCATTCATCTGCGTTCAACCGGAGAAAGAAAGCGGGTAGGTATTGCTGTTTGTATGTCTCTATTGGATTTGAAGTTTATGAACTCTAACAGGTGCCTTAATTTCAGATTCTTTGATGAAGTATTAGATAATTTAGATTTATCTGGGATAGAATCGTTTCTTGGAGTAATTAATAAAGATTCTTGTCAAAATATAGTAATAAGTCATAACGACTTCTTAAAGTCAAGATTTAATAAAGTAATTAGAATTAGTAAAATAAATGGAGTTAGTTATGCCCAAACACAAGATTAGTGATGAAAAGATTTTCTATGAAAATAATAAAATCTATCTAAGTAGAGACAGTAAGAATTGGATTGTTAATTTTAAAAGTAATCAAAAGCAGAAATATTACTTCTCTAATCCAAATTATATGTTTGTATATCTAATTAATGAGCATTTAACTTCTACTATAATGGAAAAGGGATTAGAAGGACTATTAACTACTTTAAATAACTTATATAGAGATGCAAAACAAGAATTATCTACTATAACAGATAGTATTGCACAATTAGCCAAAACTTTGGAGGATGAAGATGGGTCTATTGAAGAAGTACAGGATAATGGAAACAAAAAAAGAGTATCAACTCCAAGAAAAGGAAAGATTCAAAAAAAGTGAGTGGAGAACTATTTGTTCTTCTAAATTCTTAGAGGATGCTACTTTATGGAGTAGGATAATGGGACTTAAAATTGTAAAGGAATCGCATGCCAGATAAGACATGGAAAGCATTTGAACGCAGAGTTGCTAAGTTCTTTAAGGGAAGACGTAATCCATTAAGTGGAGGTAATGCGGGGCACACAAGAGCGGACGTTATACACGATAGTTTATATATAGAGTGTAAGTGTAGGGAGAAGTTTGCGGTAATATCTCTTTGGAATGAGACTAAAGAGCTAGCTACATTAGAGCATAAAACTCCGGTAGTGTGCTTACACGAAAACGGTAGAAAAGGATTTTTTGTATTGGTACATTCGGATGACCTAACAAAGCTAACCCCATATATTGGAGCGCCAAATGAATCAGAATAATAATGATCTTCTAATTGATAGGGAGGGAAATGATATATATTTTTATGAGGAGGTAAATTCAGCAGCAGCAATGACTCTAGTAAAAATATTAAAGGAGGTGGATAACAAGAATGTATGGTTTGCTACTACCCATGATTGTGCAGATTTACCACCCATTAAACTACACCTAAACACTATTGGTGGGTCTGTTTTTTCTGCTGTTGCGATAGCGGATACTATCTTAACTTTAAGGTCTAAGATAATAACGATTATAGAGGGGAACTGCTCCTCTGCTGGTACTATTATTTCAATAGTAGGAAGTAGGCGATTAATGACTAGAAACTCCTATATACTAATACATCAATTATCTGGGGGTATGGAGGGTAAACATGAAGAAATGAAGGATGCAATAGAGAACTATAGACTAATTGCTAAAAAACTTGAGGATATGTATTTAAGATATACTAAGATTCCTAAGAAAGAGTTTGATAAGATGATTACTCACGATTTGTACTTGCCCGCAGAGTTAGCAAAGAAGTGGAAATTTGTAGACGAGGTTATATAATGTTTTATTGTGATAATTGCCATAGAATAACGGCACCTAAAGAAAGAATGTTCAAGATTCCTATTAAGTATAGAATCAAGACTTATTATTTACCTAATAACAAGAAGGTTATCGGATATGAAATTGAGAAGGAAGGTAAGTTCTGTGAACAGTGTGCTCCTTTAATGAAAATAGAGACACCTAAACGGGAGATTGTGGAATTAAACATTCATAGAAAGAGTTTATTAGAGATACTGTCGGAAACTCCTAAAGTACCTAAGATTGAGGATTCTGATAATAAGCCTAAAAGACCTCCTCTTAAAGATAAATGGAAGTCTCCTAAGATTAGCATGAGTATTCTGAGGAGAAACTATGATTAAGATAGGAGTAATATCATATAATCTTACCGGTAAGTTTCTATATAGACAAGAGCTACCCTATGAGTATATAGATAGACATATACCGGGGTTTGGGGCTAAGATATATAAAGGCTACACTATGTCGGACGCCTTTGCTACCGATGTGGTTAGAGCGAACGACGTAATTGTTTTAGTGGGAGCCATAATAGGATACCCCGCTGCTTATCCTAATATTATGAAGGCGGCTAAGGAAAGGGGTAAGGTAGTAATATATGATATAGATGATTTAGATTGGGAAATACCCCCTGAAAATCCGGTTTACTCTACATTCAAGAGATTTAATCTAGAAGAGTCCACCAAAGAGGCTATGAGAGGTGCGACAGTAGTAACAGTACCCTCAAAGAGAATGGCTAATGCCGTTAAGGAGTTTAACTATAATGTAGAAATCTTTCCTAATGCAATAGACTATGACCACTACTTTTGGAATCTGCCTAAGAAAGATGATGGGCATATTAGGATAGGATGGATCGGAGGTTCATCACACCTTTATGACATAAAGAAGATTGAGGGATTGGGTAAGTGGATTATAGAACGCTTCGATAATACTAAGTTTGTATTAGGTGGCTATGATACTCGTATAGAGGGACCGGTTGTAGATAGAATTAAACAACTTAATTGGAATGATGGAGAGGGTATTGTATGGTATCATTATAAGAAAATATTGTTTGGGGATAATGTAGATTGGAATAGGATAGAAATCATACCTACTCATGTTATTCATACATATCCTAAGATATTTAAAGATATTGATATTTTGATAGCGCCCTTAATTAGTAATAAATTCAATAATGTAAAGTCAGACTTAAAGGCTATGGAAGCATCCGCTAGAAAGATTCCTATTATTGCATCGGATGTTGGGCCCTATTCAGATAGTATAACAAGCTCTATTAATGGGTTCTTAGTTAGGGTTGATTCAGATTGGAAAAGATATTTAAAAATGCTCATAGAAGATTCGGAACTAAGAAAGAGAATGGGACAAAAACTATATGAAGATATGAAGAAAACACATAATATAGAACTACAGGCAACCCGTAGAGCTGAGATGATTAGAAAACTTGTTAAAGATAATTTAATTATGAGACAAGAGTTTGATTTTAATTATGGTAGATTTTTAAGAAGGGGCTAGTATGAATAATAAAGATAATAACCATCCCACTCTGACAGTGGGCTCTAATTTGCATCCCACAGAATTAAGATGTCCTAATCAATGTGGTGCTTTTAGGGAAATAATAGATAAAATGTATCGAACTCATTTAGAAAAAAATCAAGATTATTCTCCCGCAAATATCAGAGCTATGGGGGAGCTTGGACTATCTACAAGAGTTTGGGATAAAGTAGCAAGGCTACTTAATCTAATGGGGTTTGATATTGAGCGAGGCACCTATTCTTCTAAAAAAGAACCTAAAAACGAAAGTATTGATGATACGCTATTAGATTTGGCTAATTATGCTATTATTTGGCAAATTTATAGACAAAATAAATGGGGAAAATAATGAAAGTGGTATTAATGAAATGTGGTCATTCAGCAAACGCCGTTGATAGTAAGGGCAATCCTTGTTGTGCTATATGTGCTGGATTAACTCCCAATGCAAATATAGTAGAAAAGATTATACCAGACTTAACTAATAGATTTGCTAAATGCTCCCTATGTAACAATAGAAGGCCCTCAAGTATTAAGCTACCTTTCTTTAAATATGAAGAAGATTCGGAACTTGATTCTTATTATTGTGGGTGTAGGGGGTGGGAATGAAAAAGATTACATTTTTAACATTAGGGGACTTCACTAGTACTCTCTTTCCTTGGAAGAGGGTACAAAGACTTAGAAAAGCACTAGATATCTCTACAGATAGGGGAATATATCCAAAATCTATTCAAAAATCCACTGGAGAGTATGTGTATAAAAAGAGAACTAGATGGATGGAAGAGATGAATAAGGAAACAATGAGTATATTGGAAAAAATATCTACTGTTTTAAAACGCGGAGATTGGAAGTAGTGAAAAAAACAATAGTAATAGATACTGATGGAGTACTAAGACAATTTGTACCTGCGGTAGAAAAGATAATAAGAAGAATACATCCTTATAGAGAGATTAAGCCCGCAACAAGTTATAATTTGTTAGATTCCTTTGGTTTTAAGTCTTTGGACGAATTTAATAAGTTTGTTTATAGTGATTATTGCGAGGAGATATTTTTGTTCGCTGGAGCGTATCCTAACGCTATTGCGTTCGTAAATACTTTGTATGATTCAGAACAATTTGAAGTAATCTTGGCTTCCTCCCAACCAGTATTCGATGCTGTTAAGCATACAATAGGGTGGTATGAAAGAATGGGATTTCGATTTACTGAATTTGTGTTTTTAAAAGAAAAGTCACTAATCAATATGGACATTCTTGTTGAGGACTCTCTACATCAAATATCTACTGCTTTAGAGTCCAATTTAAAAAGAGGTACTCCTAAGACTATATTCTGTTTAAATCAAACTTGGAATAGAGATATTGGAGAAACGATTAATGATTTTTCTAATAAAGATATAGTTAAAGTTATAGATACTTTAGACCCTAAACTTATAGAGATACTATTATGAAACTAATCAAACAGCCTCTTAACCTTTTTGGCGAAGTGATAAGGTCAATATCATTCAACCAAGACGAAATAATCGAAAATATTTTAAGGTTACACTCAAAGAATGGTAAAATAGATATTGACCCGACATACTCAACGGGAAATCTTTATAGAGGAAGAATACCACAACCGAAACTAAAATTCGATATTAAGCCACAAGTTGGGGGTGTGCTGTATGCAAAAGCCCAAGAATTACCAGTAAAATCTGATTCGGCTTTTACGATAATGTTTGACCCACCCTTTTTAATTAAAACCGGCACGGGATCAATAATCAAAGATAGATTCTCTGAATATGGTTCGATTAAAGAATTATGGAAATTTTATGAGGATTCGCTAGTTGAATTTTATCGAATACTTAAAAAGAAAGGTATTGTTATTTTTAAATGTCAAGATACTGTACTTGGTGGTAAAAATTATTTCAGTAGCATAATGATTTACAATATAGCTATGAGTGTTGGTTTTTATGCCAAAGACCTTTTTATCTATCTTAGTAAAAGCCGAATCGTACCAAAACGAGATATATTAAACCAACAACACGCCCGTAAATTTCACACATATTTTTGGGTGTTCGAGAAATGGGGCTAACATGAAACTAATCAAAGTACTTATAGAATATTTAAAAAGACCTATGACAGAAAGAGAGTTTAAACACTTTAGAGATTGGCCACTAGCACAATGTGGTCAATATAAGAATAAAAATTATAAATCAACATTACATAATACGGGGCCAAGATAAATGAGAAGTATAGAATTATCGGGATTTTTAGCACTTTGTGATTTAAAGATTGGAAAAGATGTAGTTATATGTGAATCTATTAACTATGACAATAATATCTTTAGATTAGTTATTCCTCTATCCTCTAATAAAGAGAGGATGATTATAGCAGAATTGTTTGAATATATAGACCACATACAGGAAGAAACAGGATTTGAGGTAGCAAAGGCACATTTAAAGATTCCATATTATGCAATTACTAAGATAACAACTAATTCTAAATAAAAGGAGAAGAAATGGGTAATATAGAAGAGATGATTACTAACGCCCCGCCGGAGGTGGAAAAGAATAAAAACATTGTTGAATCTAAGTATACCTTCACAGAAGTAAAGGAGGCAATTAGTGATTTTGTAAAGATTAATAGAATTAAGGGATATTTGATATACTTTGACTTCCCTAATCTATTAAGAATAAGTAGGGGAGATTTAAGACATATAGTTGGAGAGTTCACTCCTATATATGTAAGTTTTAAGTCTCCTGAATTTAAAGATGATATTCTATCTAATCCAAGAGTTAGGAAATATAGAAACTACTTATTAGGACAAGTAAGATTGGAGAAGGTGAATAAATAACAATGCTTAGTCAGAACGCTAAATACTTACTAGAAAAAAGATATTGTAGAAGTGGAGAATCCCCAGAAGATGTATTCAAGAGAGTTGCTCTTGCATTATCCCTCGGGGACGAAAAGTATGAGGAAAAACTCTACGAATTAATGGTGAACGGGGTATTTCTACCTAATTCTCCTACACTATTCAATGCTCCTAAAGGAAATCTTCACGCATGTTTTGTCTTGCCAATAGAAGATGATATGTTTTCTATATTCAAAACTATGAAAGATATGGCAATTATTTTTAAGGGGGGCGGAGGTGTTGGTATAAACTTCTCTCCTTTAAGGGAAAGAAATTCTTCATTAAGTGGTGGGGGAACTTCTTCTGGTGTAATATCTTTTATGAAGGTCTTCGATAATATAGTTGATACCGTAAAACAGGGCGGAAGACGTAGAGGAGCTTTAATGGGGATTCTTAATCAGAATCATCCAGATATATTCAACTTTATTACTGCTAAGTTGGAAGGCAAACTTCAAAACTTCAATCTATCGTTAATGGTGGATGATGAGTTTATGAAGAATGTAGATAATTCTAAGAAGTATATAGACTTAATCTCTCCTAAAAATAATGAGAAAGTAGGCAAAGCGAGGATAAAAGACATATTTGAGTTATTATGTTTCTCTTCTTGGATTAATGGTGACCCGGCCATATTATTCTATGATAGAATTAATAAAGACAATAAGTTATGGCCAGAAGTTAAAATTGAAGCATGCAATCCCTGTGCTGAAGTTCCAATGCCTAAATTTTCGGCATGTGATTTAGGTAGTATTAATCTATCTAAATTTATATGGAAAAACAAATTCAACTTTGATAAATTCTATGAGGTTTGTAAGATTGGATGTAGAGCACTATCTGCCATAAATAGTATATCGGAATATCCCATCAAAGAATCAGAAGAAGCAATGAAAAAATATAATCCCATAGGTTTAGGTATTATGGGATTTGCGGATTGTCTCATTCGATTGGGAATTTTCTACGATTCTCAAGAATGTTTAGATTTCATAGATAAGGCGGGAGAAGTATACAAAAAAGCCACAGAGGACTATGAATCCGATAAGTTTTTCTTCTATCGTAGAATCATCGCCCCTACTGGAAGCCTTAGTCTTTTGGCAGACTGCTCCTCGGGGATTGAGCCCGTGTTTGACAATGTGTTTGAGAGGCACTTAACTATTGGTAAGGTGGAAGAAACTCGTGATATATATAGTTCTCAATATGTAAGAACCGCCCATCAGGTTTCTCCTGAGTGGCATATAAAAGTTTTGGCTAAATGGCAAGAATATCTCGACGGCGGGGTCTCCAAGACCATAAATCTACCACATGATGCTACCGTTGATGATGTTAAGGATGCCTACAAATTGGCTTGGTCTTTGGGGGCAAAGGGAGTAACAGTATATAGAGATGGTAGTAAAGACCAACAGGTTCTATATTCTAAAGGAACCCCAAAAGCACCTAAACAAAAATGTTCAGATGAAAGTTGTACATTATAAGGAGATAAACTATGTTTTTAAGTGAATCTGAGATTGTAAATTTAAAGCAAATATTAGAAAAAAATAAGAGAAGTTGGGCAGTCGAAAATCTCGACGAAGATGCTACTTTCTCCTCAAGTCTTAATAAGAACACCAACACCTCCGCTCTTCTATCCGACTCCACTTCCCCTCAACTATATTGTTATAAAAGAACCCGACAGAGTACTCCGCATCGTTCTGGGGGAGAAGAATATTTCTTGAGCATAAATGCAATTAGAATAGAAAACAAACTTCTAGCGGAAGAAATATATAAACTATTCTATGATTATTTCCTCTCCTTCTACCAAAGAGATTTACAAAAAAGAAAACAGCAAATACAAGAATTATTGAAGTAACAATGCTAAATCTCGATACAGTAACACTAGTAATAGTGGATTGTCTCTACTACGAACAAGCATTAAAAGCAATCAAGGAATCCACTAAAGATATATCTTATGCTAAGATTAAGATATTTACTAATAATGATTCTTGGACTAAAGACCTAAATGCTGAGACTATCATTATTCCTAAGATAGAGGACAAACAGGCATATTGCAAATTTCTTATGAAGTCCTTAAATTCATATATAGATACTTCTCATATACTTCTTATTCAATGGGATGGATATGTAAAGAATCCCAATGCTTGGACTAATGAGTTTTTGGAATATGATTATATAGGGGCTCCTTGGTGGTATCCTACACACAATGTGGGTAATGGTGGATTCTCATTAAGAAGCAAGAAACTATTGGAAACACTGCAAAAAGATTCCAATATTAGTTTGTTATACCCAGAAGACCACCATATATGCAGAACTTATGGAAATTATTTAACAAGTCTTGGCATAAAGTTTGCTCCCGAGCCCTTGGCTGCCAGATTTGCTATAGAGGGACTAAAAAACTCTAAGTATGGAGAAAACTATACTAATCAATTTGGGTTTCATAGTTTAGCATTTACTCGCTTTCCAGAGGAGTACAGACATAGAGTATGGATGACTAATGAGGAAATAAATACTATAAGAAAGTATCTTAAACCTACTGACATTATGTTGGAGTGGGGTTCCGGAGGTAGTACTCTATACTTCTCCCACTTTGTAGACTACTACTATTCTATAGAGCATGATACTGAGTATTATAATAGCATAGAAGATGAAATCTTTAATAGAAATAATATAGTATTAAAATTAGTACCTAATAATAGCCCAAGAAGTCTGCCTACTAAGAAGGAAGAGTTCATAGACTACATACGGGCGGTTAATACTTTTAATAAGAAATTTGATAAGGTACTTATTGATGGCAGAGCAAGACAATGGTGTGGGATAGAGGTATTGCCTTATATAGATAATAATAGTATTATATTTGTGCATGATTGGGTTAGAGATAGGTATCACACTTTATTAGAATATTATTATATAGTTGAGGAGATTCCCTCCAATCAACTTGATGCAAATGGTTTAGTGGTGTTACGAAAGAAATAATATCTAAAGATAGGAGATGAATTGAGACGAATTTTAGTTACAGGAGGAGCGGGATTCATGGGCTCTCATTTATGTAAATCTCTTCTTGCTCAAGAAAATGAAGTAGAAAGAATATTATGAATATAGTGGTATTATATAGATATTGTGACAAAGGAAAAATTCCTAAGATATGGGGGGATATACAAATTCAAAAGAATGTTATTCTTTCATATTTCTTAAAGATATTTAAAGATATTCCAATTTATTTCTTTGCAGATAATTGTGAGAAAAGTACTATCGAGTATTTACAAAGTCTTTGCCCCAAAAAAATATTCAAATCATTTTTAGGAAACTCCAAATCATTTGTTAATATGATGGAAATTTTAAAAAAGTTAGAGATGAGTCTAGAGGACGTTGTTCTTTTGCAAGAGGATGACTATCTTTATCTTCCAAACTCCGCACAACTAATAAAAGAGGGAATAAATATTTCAGACTATGTAAGTCTGTATGACCACCCAGATAAATATTTAAATGGGTTTAATCCTTATGTAAAAGGAAATGGGGAGACCTGCAAAGTAAGAATTACCCCCTCTTCACATTGGAAATATACAAACTCTACCACCATGACTTTTGCTACAAGATACAAAACTTTGATAGAGGATTATGAAATTTTAATAGAAAGTTGTAAATATGGAGAAATACCCCAAGATTTTATAATGTTCACCAAACTCCTACAAAAAGGCAGAACTCTCATAACCCCAATGCCGGGGAGAGCAACTCATTGTGACGGAAAATTCATCTCGCCATTGATAAATTGGGAGAGCTATTTAAAAACAAAGATCGAGAATATATGACCTCCATAAGTGTCTATACCTTTACATTAGGAAGAGAGTTCTACTTAAATAGATTAATAAATTCTATAATAGAGACTGGAGATTCTGAAAAGATAGATGAACAATATATTATATTTCAAGGATGTAAGGCTAGTCAATCTTTTTTAAATTCAATCCCTAAAAATATAAATATTATTGAATGGGAAGAGAATGTGGGAGCTGGAGAAGGAAATAATAGAATTTTAAAGAAACTTTCCGGAAATCTTATTATTAAACTTGATGACGATGCTCTCATACATTCTAAAAGATATTTTACCCACGCGGAAGAGATTGACTCTATTCTAAATTGTCCTTTTAGTCCTTATCCAGTTGGGTTAATCAATAACCCCGGAGGGGTGCCTTCTAAGGAGCATTTTGTCAATTATGGAGAAAAAACGGACACCTATTATACCTTTAGGAAGGTATCTCATATTGGGGGATTTGCTCGTATATGCCAAAAATCTATCGTAGATAAAATTACATGGAAATATGATTATAGTCTAACTAATAGTGGGCATGAAGACATTTTCTTTTCATCATTTTGTAACACACACAATATCCCAATGTATTATTTAGAAAATGCCATGGTAGTTGAGCATCAAGAAAGTACTCTTGGACAGCATGAAAGATATAAAAACTATTTTAAAAACGGTAGGTTTTAATGATTTCGTTTTGTATTGCTACTTATAATCAATTAGAATATGTTAAATATCAAATTAAAGTATTTGAAAAGTTATATAAACAATTTAAGAACTTTGAGATAATTTTTGCTGATGATGGTAGTTCTGATGGGACTACAGAATATATAAATTCCTCTAAATTTCAATTTGATTGTAAATCTATTTATATCTCAAAAGAGGGATTTAGAAAATCCATAGTAACCGACATGTCAATTAGAGAATCAAATAATGACTATGTTTGGTTAATTGATGTGGATACTTTTATAAGTGAAAAGTCAATAGAAATAGCAAAAGATATAATTAATTCCACCAATATGAGTAAAACTATTCTAATGGGTATAAGAAAAAGGGTAGACTGGAATAAACTTAAAGAACTATCCCCAACCAATGATTCTATGAACTCCGTTGTAGTAGGGGATGAGTGGAGAATTATTAATGACATCCCTACTTGGAAATATAGAAACTTCTCGGGCTCTAATGTAATATTTAGAAAAATAGATTATTTAGAGAGTAAAGGATTTCCTAAACATTTTAAGGGCAGGGGGTATGACGACTATTATATGGTACTCTCTATGCTAGTAATAGGATGCAAAGTAAAGGCTTGTAGAAATTTAGTATCATACCATATCTTACACCCTAACATAGAAGCAAGTGAGGACAACAACTATAAGCTAAAACAATATGAAAAAGAATTAAAGGAGAGGATACTCAAGCTTCATGGCAACATTCTATGATTGAAAATAAGATAGTCTTAATTCAGCTACCCTCTCCTTGGTTAATTTCAGATAGAGATGTTCCAAATTTGGGACTATTATATATTGCCTCCTATTTACAATCAAAAGAAATAATAGTTCAAATTGCGGACCTATGTGGAAGGAAGGAAGAAGATTGGCAAATACCTGATTCTAATATATACGGAATTTCTGCAACAACGCCCCAAATAAAATTAGCAAAAAAAGTTGTTGAAAAAATAAAGAATAGACAAAGATTCTCAAAAATAATTATAGGAGGCCCCCATGTATCTGCAATTCCGGAAGATGGGATTAATTATGTTGGAGCAAATATAGTGGTAATGGGGGAGGGCGAAATTTCATTAGAGCAAATTATAAAAGAAGAAAACAATAATTCTATAATAACAGGGACTCCCCTACTAACTTTAGACAAATCCCCCTTACCAGCAAGAGATTTAATTGACATCTACTCCTTTCAAAGGATGGGAACTAATGCAGTAGTAGGAAGAAATGCTCATACAGAAGAATACATTCTAACTTCAAGAGGATGTCCTTATAGATGTGGATATTGTTCTCAAAGGGTTATCTCTAATGGAAAGATTAGATATAGATCAGTAAAAGATGTTAGAAAAGAGATGGAGTATCTCTTATATAGATATAATTTAGATAGAATTTATATAATGGACGACACTTTTATTCTAAATAAAGAACGAGTAAAAGAAATCTGTCTCTCTATTAAAGAATTGTTAGAAAAATATTCTTTTGATTGGCACTGTCTCTCAACCACTAAATCTATCAATAAGGAAATACTCATAGAAATGAAGGAGTCCAACTGCAAACAAGTTACTTTTGGAGTAGAGAGTGGTTCAAATAAAATACTAAAATTAGTAAATAAGCCCTCTACAAACGAGGATAATCATAGAGGAATAGAGGAAACCATCAATAGTGGTATACAAGTTCGTGGTCAACTTATGGTAGGACTCCCCGGAGAAACCGATGAAACAATAAGAGAGACCGAAAATCTTATTAAATTCTATCCAGAAGTGAGATGGGGAGTACATATTTTTGTGCCAATGCCCGGCTCTGAAATATGGGATTTTCCAGAAAAATTTAACTTTAAGTTTATAAAGTCTACTGATTGGGACAACTACCATACTATTGGGAAGCCCGGAGAGTGGTCAGCACAACATCTTCACATAAATAGTGAACAAGTAGTTATGTGGGCAGAGCATCTAAGAGACGTTGCTGGGAAAAAGAATGTCTATGAATACGACCAAAGAAGAAATCAAAATGAAGTATGACTACTTAATAGTAGGAGCAGGCATTACTGGGGCCACTCTTGCTTTTGAATTATCTGGCAAAGGAAGAAGATGCTTGGTGGTGGATAGGAGAGATGAGGTTGGTGGAAACTGTGCAATTAAAATAGACAACGATATTATAATTCACAAATATGGACCACACATATTTCACACAAAGCACTATTATATCTACAAATTCTTTACTTCTCTCTGTAATTGGTTTCCATATACTCATAAAATAAAAGTAAAAATAGACAATAAAATCTACTCCTTTCCTATAAATCTAGAGACCTTATATCAAGTATTTGGAATCACTTCTCCTAACAAAATAAACCAAGTAATAAAAAAAGATACATCGAGTGGAGGGGATAACATAGAAGATTTTACTATTTCATGTGTTGGAAAAGAATTATATGAGATGTTCTACTATGGATATTCATTAAAACAATGGGGAAGAAGCCCCAAACAACTGCCTTTAGAAATAGCAAAACGAATTCCAATTAGAGATACCTTTGATGACACTTATTATGAAGGAAATCAATATCAATGTTTGCCATATAATTATACCGAAATATTTAATTCTTTACTAAAGCATACTCAAGTATGTTTGGGAGAAGACTTTACTAGAAAAAGAAATTTTTATAAATCTATTGCAAATACTATCATTTATACTGGGGCAATAGATGAATATTTTGAGTATAAATATGGGGATTTAGAATATAGATCAGTAGAATATATACACAAGATATATGATAGTACTAATGTTCAAGGAATTTCTGTTATAAATTATCCATCATTAAAAGACAGACAAACAAGAAGTATAGAGCATAGACTCTTAATGAAAGACTGCACCTCCTCTAAAAGTGTTGTATCCTATGAATATTCAAAAGAATTTATGGAAGGAATTAATGAGAGAATGTACCCAATAAGAACTATTAAAAACTTGGAGTTATATGAGAAATATAAGAAGGCAAAAGGGGGGGAGCATGATATTATATTTTGTGGAAGACTTGGAACCTTTTCCTATTTAGATATGGATGAGGCAATAAAGCAAGCAATAGATATAAGTACAAAACTATAACAAATAAGAAAGAAAAAGATGACTTCAGAGACAAGAAAATCTTGTGAAGAATCTGTGAAGATTTTCTCAAAATATATAAATTCTAACTTAATCTTTGGAAAGATGCTATATGTTGGGATTGCTGGAGATCCTCATGGGGGAGAGTACTCCCCCCTATTTACTAACTTTGAGATAAGTACTATAGACATTAACAAAAAATATAACCCAGATATTGTAATGGATATTACAAAAACTCCATTTAAAAAAGAATATGACGTTATCATTATGGTACAAACTATTGAGCATATTCCAAATATCTTTGATTTGCCAAAAGAACTACATAAGATTCTCAAAGATGATGGCTATTTAATAATAGATTGCCCTTGGATGTATCATTATCATGCGGAAGACTCTTTTGGAGACTATTGGAGAATATCAAAAGATGGATTTAAGTACTTATTTATGAAGTATTTTAAAATCCTAAATATTAGATCGGATAACAATAACACATCAGTATTAATGAGAAAGATATAATTTAAGATGAATATTTGTATTGATTATGATGATTTTCATAGCAATTCTCCTTATAATTGTTTAGCTACTCTTTATGACATTATAGAAGAAATCCCCAAAATCAAGATTACTTTATTTACTACTCCATTAATGGAACACGTTCCAATAGGAAACAACGAGAAATTTTGCAAAGAAGTGAAATATCTTATAAAGAATAAAAATGTTGCACTTGGAATACACGGTACTTATCATACAAATGAGGAATTTAAAAGCACTAATTATGAAGAGTCTGGGGGGCTAATACTAAAGTCAAAAAGAGCTCTTTTTGAGGCAAATCTTCCATATATTCCTATATTCAAAGCACCAAATTGGTCTATAAATATTGCCACTATTCAAGCACTAGAGAACCTGAAGTTCACACATATTTTTATGCACTCTAACTTTAAGCACCTTACCCCCTCTCTTACTTTTGCTAAAAGCATATTCTATAATTGGAATCTAGCGGACCCTTATAGATATGTAGGGGAGAAGATAATAGCACATGGACACGTATATAATACATGTAACAATGGAATATCTGAAACAAGTAGTAAATTAATTTGCTTCCTAAGAGAAAATAAAGATAAATTAATTTTTAAATTTGGGAATGAACTATGAAAATATCCGCTATCACCCCCACATTTAATAGAGCATCCTTTCTTCTAGAAAGAAAGAAAGAACTTATGAAGCAAACTTATACAAATTGGGAATGGATTATTGTAGATGACTGCTCCACAGATAATACTAAAGAGATAGTTGACAAAATAAAAGAGGAGCTCGGCGACAAAGTAAAATATATAAAACTACATAAAAACTCTAAAAATGTGACTATTCCAAGAAATATAGGAATTAGTCGTGCAACAGGAGATTTTATTGCACCAAGCGATGATGATGTTTATTCTTATCCTAACAAATTTGAGGTCTTAGTTAGCCCTATGATAAAAGATTCAAAAATTGTTTTAACTTATGGAAATAGATATACTTGTTGGTTTGATGGATATTCAATAAGTAAAAAGAATCTCTCAAGAATTGTTGATTGGAACCCCCTATTAATAAATGGATGGGGAGTAGATAATGGGCAAATGTTATATAGAAAATTAGTATATAGAAGTATTCCTTATGTATTTTGCAATAGAGCATGTGATTGGAATACGGCAAGAGAAATAGTAAAAGTAGGAAAAATAAAACATGTAGATAATATTGTTTCTATATATATTTGGCATAATAAGAATAGGTCGTTAGATTCCTCTACAAAAACAAGAAGAATAAATATAGACGAATATCTACAATATTTTAATAAAGATATTAGATTTATAATTAAGGAGGAGTAAGCAATTAAGTCAAATTTTACTTGACTTTTGATTAAAAATATGTTATATTATAGTAATAAACAATTAGACTTATAGATAGATAGAAAGAAGATTGTAAATGAATAATGATTCGTTAAAAGAAACCCCTTATTTTAAGAGTACTTTAACAGTTGGTAAAACTCATATCCAAGATGTGGGATAAGTGCCCAAATTGTGGAAGCAACGGTAACTTTATGGACATTAAGGAGCAAGGGCACTTAGGTACGGTGGAAACTATTAAATGTCCAAAGTGTGGGTTTGAAAAAAACATTTCTTGCCCAGAACTATGGTAAAGAACTAATAAAGAGGATATTAATGAGAAAAATAGTAAGAATAAGCGATAGGAGAGCCCCCATTGACTTTTTAGGGGTAACTAAAGAAGAATGTATGAGTAACTTCATAAAAGTGTTTGGTGCGAATAATAGCACTATTACAGCCGATAATTGCAAACAAGAAACTTTAGATTTCTTAAAAACACTCGGAGTTGAAGATATTAGAACTACAAACTTAGGTAAAAGAAAGTCTTTTGAGTTTGTTTTGGAAATTATTAAGGAAATGGATGATTCGGAAGTAGTTTATTTATGTGATGATGATTTCCTACATCTACCTTCTGCTCCTTCCATGATTGAAGAAGGATTAAAAATCTCTAAGTATGTAACTTTGTATGACTGTATGGATAAATATATTCAAAAGTCCCCTAATCCATATATTAGTAGAAGTGGTGAGATTACACGATTATTGCTTACTCCATCTTCATATTGGAAATTTCCTATTACAACTAAATTTAGTTCTATTGCTTTCTTAGCCCAAACACTTAAAGAAGATTTACCAATAGTTAATAAGCACATGACTGATAATGGTCTTAATTATATTGATTGTTCGGTAGAGTTGATATTGGAAAAGGGCAGGTCTTTTGTATGTTCATTACCGGGACATGCTACTGAGTGTAATAATCTTGCATCTCCCTTTGTTAATTGGTTGGCAGTAGTAAAAACAGCAACGGGGATATAATACTATGGAAATTATTTCAAGTTCTTCTGGAAAAACTACTTCTACATTTGTTACTTCTGGAGAAACCACTACAGAAATTGATAATAGATTATTAGAAAACCAATTAGAAGAGGAAAAAGATCCAAAAGAACAATTCCTAAATAATACTACCGGAGCATTTATATCAACATTATTTTAACTGAATTAAAAAGAAAGAAAAAAATATGAAAATATTTAAAGAAGATAAGATTTTAGATAGAACAGTTTCTTTAAGAGAATTATTAGATTTGTGCAGAAAGTATGACGGATATGGGCATTCGCCTTATCCAGAAAACAGATTTGAAGGAGAAAGTGTTTTTGAGGAAATCTTTGAAGAATTAGTAGGGGAGCCCCTTGATAATCCAAAAGAATTATTTGAATACTACTAATCTTCTCAATTAATAAAAGTACTTAAAGTTAAAGGAAACTCAATGCCAATAGCGAACATTCTACATTCGGGTCAAGCGGGAGACATATTATATTCTTTAGCGGCCGCTAAGACATTCAAACATGTAAACTTTTATATAAAGCAAACTAATCTAATGTCTAAAGAAGCGATAGATAATCTAATACCTCTCATTAAATCCCAACCCTATATCATTGATGCTAAGATATATGAAAGAGAACGAATAGATTTCGACTTCGATAGATTTAGGGAATTTGCGGGAGTTTCTGCATCTCCTTTATCTTATACCTTTCTTAATCTATATCAAAGACAATATAATATAGCACATCCTTGGTTAGATTCTATAAATATAGAGAAGCAGGAGTTATCAAATATAATAATCAATAGAACTCGTAGATATGTAGGTAATCTTGACTATAGAGAAATAGTAAATAGTTTCAAAGACTCTATCACTTTTATAGGTATGAAAGATGAGTATGAAGTATTTGTACGAGACTTCGGGGATGTAAGGTACTATAAGCCTATTGATTTATTAGAAGCCGCTAAGATTATCAGGGGCTCTAAGATGTTTATAGGTAATCAAAGTGTGTGTTATGCTATTGCAGAAGGTTTAAAACATCCAAGATTATTAGAAGTATCACCAGATTGTCCTAATTGCCACCCAATAGGAGAAGACGGGTACTCATCTTGGCAAGATACTGATTTCTTAGAAATTATAAAAAACTATATGGAGTATAAGTAATGAATCACTTGACAAATAGCATTTAATAGATTATATTAGCATTATGAAAACACTAAAAGATTACGCAAAAGACCATGGGATTAAATATAGAGCTGCTTGGAATAGATTCAAGAATGGTCAAATCCCATCAGCATTCAAAGATGAATTTGGTAAAATTCTTATTCCTGAAGATAAACCTGATAGACCATTAAAGGTCATTTGTTATGCAAGAGTTTCATCGTCTCAAAACAAAGCAAATCTTGATAGTCAAGCAGAAAGAATAATACATTTTGCTAACTTATCTGGATTGCCTGTACATTCTGTTATAAAAGAAATAGGTTCTGGGTTAAATGATAAACGCCCAAAATTATTGAAAATCTTAAATGATATTGAAACCACACATATCGTAATTGAACATAAAGATCGTTTAACCCGATTTGGTTTTAACTTTTTAAAAGATTGGATGGCATCGAGGCAATGTGAAATCATAATAATCAATAATGTTGAAACAGATAAAGAAGATTTAATGCAAGATTTTGTATCATT
>Ga0265297_10002620_pt1 | contig 35728 bp, 53 predicted proteins | sample Munlanlwell13791_FD_192502 | JGI IMG/M metagenome (GOLD analysis project Ga0265297, IMG submission 192502) | Leachate microbial communities from a municipal landfill in Southern Ontario, Canada - Leachate well 137-91 | ecosystem: Engineered > Solid waste > Landfill > Unclassified | place... | reverse complement strand
GGCTGTGCCTTTTGCGCCTTCGCATCGTTATCGGATTGTCGGCTGTCGGGTGCTATTTGTTCCCGCGGCATAAAGTTCAACAATAAACTATGGGCAATAAGTTTTCTTTTCGCGGCTGGGCGGTTGTTGGGTTGGTGGCGCGCCTGCCGGCGGTGTCTGTCGGGCTGTGTCTTTTGCGCCTTCGAATCGTAATCGGAATATCAGCTGTCAGGTACTATTTGTGTTAAAGTATTCGCTGAAAACTTATTGCCCTGCCGCTTGGCAAAACACAACAATCTAAAAATCCGTACTGGTAGCATTGTCGAAGGTTCGGAAAATACACAAATAGGAGACGACGGAGTGAAGCGATATGGACATTTATATGAGAAAGTATACGACCTTGACAATCTGAAACTTGCACATAAGAACGCCCGCAAAGGCAAAGGTTGGTACGAAGAAGTATGTATGGTAGATCGCAATCCGGAAAAGTATCTCGGGCAGTTGCAAGCATCTCTAATGAACCAGACGTACAACACTTCTGAGTACGTAATCTTTGACAAGCAAGAAGGCAACAAGATAAGACAGATTTACAAGTTGCCATACTTTCCAGACAGGATATGTCAATGGGCGTTGCTGCAAGTCATTGAACCAATCCTTACGAAACAGCTCACAGCCGATACGTATTCGGCATTGCCTGGTAAGGGAATTCACTTGGCGTTGCACAAGCTTCAATCCGCTATTTATAAAGACCCTACTGGAACGAAGTACTGCTTGAAGCTCGACCTGAAGAAGTACTATCCAAACATCGATCACGCCATTCTAAAACAAGTGTTTCGTCGCATATTCAAAGATGCAAAGTTGCTTTGGTTGATCGACGAAATCATTGACAGTACCCCAGGCGATAAAGGTATCCCAATTGGCAACTACATGTCACAGTGGTCCGGCAACTTGTACTTGAGTGCATTCGATCACTGGATCAAAGAAGTCAAGGGACTTAAGTACTACTTCAGGTACATGGACGACATAGTCATCTTGCACGAATCGAAAGAATACTTGCATCAACTGAAGTACGAAATCGAGGAGTACTTGATGCGAACAAGAAACCTTGCAATCAAAGAGAACTGGCAAGTGTTTCCGGTGGCCGCTAGAGGTGTTGACTTTCTTGGATATCGAATCTTCCCAGGGTTCACTCTTCTGAGAAAGAGCACTCTCAAGCGAATGAAGTACAAGGTCCGTCAGGTCAACAAGCACTTGCAAGTCTATCCACGCCTGACGCACAACCAATGGTGTTCTCTTAACTCGTATCGTGGCTGGCTTGTCCATTGCGATAGCTTCAGGTTACAGCAGAAGTACATCGTACCACTCGAACCAGCCATAACAAAATTTTATGAAGAGGTGATTGTAAATGAGAGTCAGAGGAACGCAACTCGAAGTAAAGTCAGTTGAACAGTTCGACACGAAGGTACTCGTGCGTACGAACATCGTTCGAATTGACGACCCGGACACGGAACTGAATCCGGGATTCCATGGCTGGGAGTACGATGAGGTCGAACTCACGATTTCCGAGTACCAGGAATTGCAAAAACAGCAGGTTGAATCTTTGGAGTCTAAAGACTTAGACAATAAAGAAGCGATCGCCGAACTTTACGAAATGGTACTTTCGTAGAAAGGAGATACGACATGGCTAAGATTTATGCTGATTTGCTTGTTGCAAAGCGTCGGGTATGGTCTACAGTACCGGCACTGATCCAAGACGCTGTCAAAGTCGTTCTGCAAGGTTATGTAGTGGCCGGAATTATCACCGCAGAGGACTATCTTGAAATCGTGGGTGAGCCCTACGAAAACTAAGTACGAGGAGGACACTACATGAAACTATCCGGAATTGGAGAGTATCTCCACAAACTCTTTGGCAACGACTTCTTCACCGCGGTTGCACTTGTTGCCGGTGCCATTGGGAAATTCTTCTTCCCGGAGTCGCAGTACATGTATGGTGCTCTTGCAGTCCTTGGAATGATGGTCCTGGACTTGGTTACCAAACTGTACGCACTCAAACGTCAAAACGGCGGATACAAAAAAGCTGTGAAGGACGGAAAAATCTCGAGCAGTTCATTCTTTCGGGGTACGGCTGACAAGTTAATTGTTTTTGGAGTAATGCTTATCATCTGCGGATTCGCCTACAGACTCTCCATCATTTCGGAAGTCGCAATATGGTTCACGCAGGTTGTCTTTATCTTGATGTTCCTGAGAGATGTGCTTTCGATACTCGAGAACCTTCGGGACGCAGGCATCAAGGGACTCGGACTCTTTGAGAGGTTGGTGAAGAACAAAATCAAAGAGTACGTTCCAGAGGATCCAACCGACACTACGGAACACCCTTCCAGTAGCGGAGACGGATCAAATACAAACAACATTTCAGGTTAAAGGAGGTAAACGAAAATGACCGAACTCATCAATGTGACATCGTTGCTCACAGTCATCGGTGTTCTCGTAGCACTGGTGAACATCATCACTGAGGTGGTGAAGAAGGCCACATGGGATAAGATTCCCTCATCCCTGCTGGCGGTAATCATTTCGCTCGTACTTACACTGGTTGCATTCTTTGCGTACTGCCAGTTCAGTGCGATCGCGGTTACCTGGTATCTCGTAGTCGCAGCCGTCGTAGTTGGATTCATGGTTGCGTATGCAGCAATGTTCGGATACGACAAGTTGAAGGAAATCTTGTCGAATCTGGGCATCAAACAGTAAGGAGGATCTCTATGGAAAAGAAACTTTGTCTCATCTGTGGACAACCTATAACCCAGGATGCAGACGACGATCAGATTTGCGACGCTTGCGAGGAAACTCGTGACGAGTTGTCGAACGGAAAGGGTGATGACGATGAGTAACTCTCCACTGGTAAAGTACACACGTCTCTCGCCGAACCATAGCGGGAAGAGGACTCATGCGATCGACACTATCACAATCCACTGCGTAGTCGGTCACTGCTCGCTCGAGACCCTTGGAAACATCTTCGCACCTACGTCAAGACAGGCAAGTTGCAACTATGGCATAGACGATAACGGCAATGTTGGAATGTACTGCGAAGAAGGAAATCGATCCTGGTGCTCTTCGAGCAATGCCAATGACCAGAGAGCAGTCACGATCGAAGTTGCAAGTGACACAACTGCACCGTACAAGGTGACCGATAAAGCACTTGCAGGCATCATTGAACTCTGTACTGACATCTGCAAGAGAAACGGCATCAAGAGACTGCTGTGGAAAAGCGATAAGAGTCTGATCGGACAGGTCGATAAACAAAATATGACTGTCCATCGCTGGTTCGCAAACAAGTCCTGCCCGGGTGACTATCTCTATGGCAAGCACGGCTACATTGCGGACGAAGTCAACAAACGCCTTGCACCTGCAGCGGAAACGCCTTCACAACCTACACCGTCGACTACCTTCAAGGTTGGAGACATCGTAAACTTCAAAGGCGGAAACGTTTACACTTCTGCAAGTGCTGCAACTGCGGCAACCACCAAGGGAGCAAGTAAGTGCAAAGTGACAGTTGTCGCAAATGGCAAGCATCCGTATCACTGCATCAGTCAGGATGGCAAAGGTGTTTACGGATGGGTCGATGCAAGTGCGGTCGAAAGTACCGTAACCGCTACACCTACCTTCAAACCCTACACAGTTCGGGTAACCGCTACAGAGTTGAACATTCGCAAGGGACCGGGAACGAACTACGGAACTAACGGTTCGATCAAAGACAAGGGTGTTTACACCATCGTCGAAGAGTCGAACGGTTGGGGTAAGCTGAAGAGTGGTGCGGGTTGGATCTCGCTTTCGTACACCACGAAACTGTAAACTGAACAAAGTCGAATCAAATGTGGTATCTGGTCAAAGACTGGGTACCACATTTTATTTTACCCATTTCCCGGAAATCCCTTAAGGACCCCATAAAGTACCAACGGTATACCTCGATTTACACCGAGTTTCAAATCCGGGTGGTATTTTTATGTTGCCCAATTTAGGGCCTTTCGATTCCTGGAAGACACTTACACAGAAAATATTCTCAAATCGAACACGCGGGCGGGAGATTAGGTATACCGAATTATAAATAATATATTGATTTTATTTATTTATTTTTAATCCCTTATATATTTATAATATACCCGGGTATAATGAAAATTCGAATATTTTCTGTTGGACCAACTTCGACCTATGGAGGAAGACCTTCTATAGCGGGGACCCAGGTACCACAAAAATAAATGAAAAATTTTTCAAAAATTTTTATAAAAACCATTGATTTTTATTTGGAAGTATCATATAATAAATCATAGGTCAAAATAACAGGAAAGGAGGGTCGACGGAAACTGAACGGACCTGAACTATTACATAAACTATAAAATGAGGAGGTTTCAAAATGAAACAGGTTGTGAGAGCAAATTCGTCAGGTGAGGTATTCTACATAGAGAAGCAGACGGAAGAGTCTGTGACTCTAAGAAGTCCAATGACCGGAACGGTCAAAGATGTTAAGGTATCTACGCTGAAGCGTTCATACAATATTTTATCAGAGGAGGAAATTAAAATGGCAGTGAAAGAACAGGAAACGGGAGTACAGGAAACAGCTGCGGCTACTGAGCAGGTGAATGCAATAGCGTTTACGGAGTTGCTTGGCTGCGACAGCAAAGCGGAGTTCGAGGAAGCACTTGCAGAAGTGGTGATCGTTGAGGGCCATGAGGACATCGAAGTCTCTGACGATTACGATTTCGTCAAGAAAGCGAAAGGCAATGCCGCGCTGTGCTTCAAGGAGAACATGGATCGCTTCAAGAAAGCTAAAGGTGAGTACGAAGCATCCGAAGCTTCAAAGGAAGCCAATCCGACGGATCTGGATGTTGTCAAATCCAACGAAGTGGCGAAAGCTGCGCTGCAGAAGTACACCAACAAGATGGCTCTGTACCTTGGGAAGGTCAAGGTTGCCAATGACAAGCTCGTCGAGCTGAAGCCCGCACCTGCTGAGCCTACTGACCCTGAAACAACTCCCGCCGAGTAATCAGCAACTACCCCACAAGGGTAGTACATACGTGGACTACGGAATCTGTTACATACACGGATTCCGTAGTTTCGTGTATGAACTTGAAAGGAGGTGAAACGATGAAACGAATTGCATTTGCATTGATCCTTGTACTCGCACTTGGGACCTTCTTGGTCGGGTGTGACAAGGACAATCTCAATGTGCCTAAGGAAGAAGTCACTGTCGCACCGACGGAGACATTCAACGTAGTCAATGAGACCTGGGACATTCTTTACAACTTGGATGCCGATACCAAACCCGATCGCGTAATGTCTAAGGAACGCACATGGGAAGATGGCGGACTGACTTATGTTGAAGGTGCCTTGAAAGTCAAGGGCAAAGAATTCCCATGGAAAGCCCGCTGGGTAGGACAAACTCTGACCTACCTCAAAATTGACACCGAGGTCGTAAAGTACGACGAAGATGCAGAGAACTCTGCAATGGACGCGTACAACAAATCCAAATAACACCACCCAGGAACGGGGCTCACGAAAGTGGGCCTCTTTTCCTGTTCGACGAACCTTCTGTAGCGGATACGCGATAATCTATTCGGAAGGCCCAATTTTGGGGAATATAAATATCCCACCCTTAATATAAACCCGGGGTATTTCCGGGGATTTCCCGGGTATAATATGAATACTTATTGGGGCTTCAATAAATATAAAGGGGATTTCCGGGATATGAAAATATTTACTGAAAAACTCATTGATTTTCTGAAGAATTCATCATATAATAAATCATAGGCCAAATACTGGAGGTGAAATCAATGAGTGTTCAACAAATGCGACATGCCTTACTTAATGCGTATGGCGTTGAAGGTGGTAAGTGGTGGAATAGGATAAAGAGAATGTCCGATAACCAAGTTATCGCTGTATACCATCGCTTACTGGAACAAGATCCAATTCGACTGTTGAGTCCTCAAGCGAAGGAGGTTATAGCATGTCACGTGCGATAATTCTGATAGGTGGCTTTGTCGGAGTCGCAATCCTTCTTCGATATGCTTGGCGGGCTTTCCTTCGCTGGAAATTCCATATCAGCTCGATTCCGAGTTGGTACTACAAGGAGACCTTCCGAACAGTACAACCATACCTTGGAAAGTTCACAAGTACGAAATTTGATGTTCTGTCTCTGAAAGGGTACGTTGCAGGACACCTTACGTATGTAAATGGCATTGTTGTATGTGACGGAATCGAAGTACCCTACTTTACTCGCTGGGCAGGTAAGAAGCTTACTTACGTTCGTATTGCTGAAGTGAAATGCTACTACGACGAAGATAGTGAAAATGCCTACTTGGACAGAAAGGAGAAGAGAAATGCAAAAAGGAGATAGTGTAACTACTCCGGGGGGCATAGGCCAGTTCCAAGAGTTCGATGGAGATGTCGCCATTGTCGAAATGGACTTCTCGTATCTGGTAGGATATCCCGCTTCGGAAGTGAAGCCGTATCCGCTACAGAAGGAGGTCCACAATGCCTAAGATAAGAGTCGACTTTACGTCGCTTCCTTCGAACGAACTTGACCTGTCAAAACCTACGAGGTATGAACTGTGGCAAACTGAACGTGGTGACTTGTGGCGTTTGGAAGATATGCATCCTACTCACATCTACAACTGCGTTAAAATGCTGAAACGAAAGATATTGGAAGCTCAATTACAGATCGCTGCACCGATACATCCAACTGCGGGAGATGTTGCTTTAGCATTCGCAGGTCGAGAAGCCCTTGCAGAGTTCATTGAGCAAGCCGAAAGTCGTATTGTAGATTTCGAAGCAGAACTGTCAAGGCGTAGACTACCCTTACAGCAAGAATCGCGAAGGGAGTTGAAGCCATGAGTATCATTGCATTCGATCCTGGCATGACTGTAGGATATGCCGTCTTCAAGGAAGGCTTGTTATCAGAGATTGGACATCTGCACTCTATTGGAGATGTCGTAGATAAGTTGCAGTCGTGGAACGATATTGTCGACACAATCGTATACGAAGGGTTCGCTCGTGGCAACAGCGTTGTGAAGGAGCAAATCGTAACTATCGAGATGTGTGGAGCGATACAGGCAATGGCCCATGCGACGGAGTCCAAACTGGTGATGCAGTATCCGGCAGTTCGTGCAGGGTATATTCCGATCGCAAAATGCATGGTTAAAGATAAAGGTTTTAAGCTACAAGAAATGCATCATGCTATCGACGCCGTCGCTCATGGACTGGCATACCTAGATAAGGAGGAGATACCTTGGGAGAAGCAAATTTGGATGAACTTAACATTCAACTAGCAGATCATTGGCCAATACATTACGATGGAAAATACGTTTACGTAAGTAAATTGGGCCAAGAAATTGAATTGCATAGATACGTTATGGAAAAGATTCTTGGTCGAAAGCTTTTACCCACGGAAATTATTCATCACAGAGATGAAAATCCTCGTAATAATGATCCTGATAATTTAGAACTGCATACTCGAGCAACACACGCAGCACAACATTCACGAGGACGTACAGCTACGAATGAAACCCGAAAGAAGCAGAGACAATCTCATCTTGGAGAAGTAGTGCTTGAAAGTACTCGTGAAAAGATGAAACAATCCGCAACTGGGAGGACACATTCAGAAGTGACGAAAGAAAAATTACGTCAATTGGCTCTCGAACGCGAAAGGAGAAAGAGGAATGGAAAAAGTAATTCTTGATGCCCAAGGAATGCCTATTCGTCGACTGATACTTACTTGCACCGCAGTCGATAAGCGAAAAGCGGCAATACCTATAGGTGCAAGTGCTCTGAAAGGTGGTAAGTGGAGTTATCCACCTGACGAAGTTGCTGTACAGGTACTCCAGCACGAGTTCGGTGATAGGTTAGAATTGACACCAACTGTGCAGAAGTGGTTCGATGGTGTCATTGCTTGGCGACATCGGATGCTGGAACTGCAAACGACTGAACTGGATGCATTGCCCCTTAAGTATTCCGACCACATGAAATTCTACCAGAGGACAATGGCCAACTACGGTACCGAAGCTAAGAGGTACATAAACGGTGATGATCGTGGTCTTGGAAAGACCCTGGATGCCATTGCTGTAGCAGAGTTGGCGAAGGCCAAGAAAGTGCTTATTGTATGCCCAGGCTATTTGAAGCTTGGGTGGATGCGTGAAATCAAGAAGTGGCCGGGAGACAGTTCGTACGTAACTCGTGGTGAGCGTGATAAGCGTACACAGACGATTCAGGAGTACTTCAACAGTCCAACGCGATTCATGATCGTCAACTACGAGATGATTCGTCCGAACAAAGCAGTTGGAGGGTATCCGGAATTGCTACTGTTTCCTTGGGACATGATTATTTTCGATGAAGCTCATCGCTTGAAGGGTCGACAGAGTCAGTGGACCGAAGGTGCAAAGCAAATTACGAAGAAACCAAGCATTCAACTCCTATCCGGCAACCCACTTGACAGACCTGACGATATCTGGCAGTTGCTTAACTTGATCGATCCGTTGAAGTTCTCCAGCTATTGGGCATTCGTTGAGTACTATTGCGTCATGGTGGATACCTTCTTTGGTCGAGAGATTGCGGGCGTGAACCAAGCGCGTATGGCCCAGTTGCAATACACGATACAGCCGTATCTGCTACGTCGTCTGAAGAAGCAAGTCGCACCAGAGTTGCCGGAGAAGATATTCCATCCAATCTACGTTGAGCTCGAAGGGAAGCAGAAGTCGTTCTACAAGAGACTCGAAAAGCAGATGGTCATCGAATTGGCCAATGGCGATCTCGAATTGGTCACGGCTGTAGCGGCGAAGCAACTCAGATTACAACAAGCAATCGCTAACCCAGCAATACTCGGTGGTGTCGATGACTCTATCGTTGAACGTACATGCCTGGATCTCTTGGAGGACTTGCTCGAAGGATCCGATAAATGTATTGTTGGTACTTGGTTCGTGCCGGCAGCTGATTCTCTGGAAGCTAAAATCAGTGCAAAGTACAAGACCTTCCGTATCAAGGCTTCACTGAAAGATGTCAAGCGGGACGAAGTTGTTGAAGCGTTCAAAGTGTGCAAGGAAAAGTGTGTACTGGTAGGTACCATTGGGACCTTGGGCGAGGGCTTAAACATCGACGAGTGCGATGATATCATCCGTTGCGATAAAAGTTGGACTCCGAAGGACAACGAACAGTTTGAAGATCGCATACACAGGCTCACCAGCACCCGGAAGAAGAACTACTACGACATCATTGTGACCAACACTACTTCGGAAGACAAAGAGACGGTACTTCAGGAACGTGTTGAGACCAGAGACGAAGTACTGTCGATGGAAAAGATTACTGCAATGAACCAACGCAAAGCTGCCGAACTGATGATGCAGCGCGTGCAAGCAGAATCTGGCAAGTGATTGTAGGATACCATGTCGGACTGAATTTTCCTGAGAAATTCTTTATTTTTCATTGAAGTCTGTCCGGAAGTATCATATAATATAATCATCACTCAAAGAAGGAGGTAAATTATGGAGCGAGATGTATTTCAGCAACACATGGAAATGATGGCCTCTCGCGAACAGGAACTCGAAGCTCAAGGCATTAAGGTATTCCGGCTCTCTACTACAGAGCGTCAGGAGTTTAAGGAATGCCGTAGACGTTGGGACTTTAGTTCACTGAGCAGGCAGGCCATCGAACCCAAACGTCCGGCCATGGCTTTATGGTTCGGAACTGGCATCCATCACGCACTCGAGATGTTCTATTCCGGAACGTCAATCACATGGAACGTGGATGAGATTCCCGATGTGGAAGCACCCGCAATCGTTGTGCATTGGCGTAGGTGGGTAGCCGAACAACTCAAGGCGATGGAGAAGGAACAGCAAGTGCTCTGGGATGAGCAAAAGCAGGCAATCGAAGAGTCAACGAAGCTCGGAGAAGGAATGCTGGAGGGCTACGAGAGGTGGGCATCTGTAGCGGATACCACATCGGAGTTAGGCTTCAAGAACATTCTCTACACCGAGAGGGAATTTGCAGTTATCGTTCCTGACGAGAATGGCAATCCTTATCACTTCACGGATGCAAACGGTCAGATGTGGGAAATTTGGCTTGTCGGTCGACTTGACATGATTGTCGAAGATTTCGATGACCGTATTTGGGTACTCGACCATAAGACCAGCAAAGATCGTCTGGACGAGGAAATCCTTATCTTGGACGATCAGATGACGATGTACTTATGGGCCATCCAGCAGATCCTGGGCAAACCTGTTGAGGGGTGCTATTACAATGTTTTACGGAAGAAGATTCCGACAGTACCAAAGATACTCGTAAGTGGCAAAGCTCTTAGCCAGGACAAGTCAATCGATACTACGTACGATGTATACTTGCAGGCGATTCTCGATAACGGATTCAATCCTGCTGAGTACGACAAGATGCTTGACCTGCTTGCGAACAAGAAGACAGGCTTTTTTGAACGCGTGAAGATTCGTCGTAATCAGCACGAGATCGGAATGGCTGGAAGATTGCTATTGCTCGAAGCGATCGACATGTTGAATGCCCCGTTCATCTATCCCAATCCCACATGGGACTGTAAGTGGAAGTGCGATTACAAGGACCTGTGCCTTGCGATCAATAGGAATGACGATGTCGAGTATTTACGCGAAGCGTTGTTCCGGCCTCGAAAGATAGATGACTTGAGCGTCTACAATCGAGAACACACTAACGAGTAGGAGGTTATTACATGGCAGGAGTAGCAAAGGTAGAACGCCAACCGGATGTTCCTGGTGGCTTGCTTGGAGAGGACCCAAGTGAGAAGTTTCGGTATCTGAACGTCCTCTTTCACGCCTTCGGTGGCTTAGGCAAGACTACCGCTTGTGCAAGTGCGTGTCTCGATCCTCGAACCGCACCGGTACTGGTATGTGACTTTGAAGGTGGGGCACCAATCCGATATGCGAAGATGCCTAAAGGATCGTACACAATCCGTAGGATCCTTCGCATCAAGGACCTGAACGACATTTACGAGTATCTCGTCAAAGGAGATCACCCGTACAAGTCGGTGAGTCTTGACTCCCTAACGGAGATCCAGAAACTCGGACTTGCAGAGTTCGTATACGGTGCCGAAGGAGTAGCAAAGTCGTTCTTGGGAAACGTCATCAACATCAAGTCAGCGGAGATTCAGCATTGGGGTAAGAGTGGTAACCAAATGGGCATGCTCGTTCGGTACTTCAGAGACCTTCCGATGCACGTATTCTTCACGACACTGACACAGACCGTCAAGGACGAGATCACTGGCAAGATTTCGTACGGCATTTCATTGCCCGGCAAGCAATCCGATGAGGTGCCTGGTATCCCGGATATCGTTGGTTACATCGATATTCAGAAGGATCCAACTACCAAGCAGGATCAGCGTGTCGTTTACTTCCAACCCAATGGCAAAATCGTTGCCAAGGATCGTACGGATGCCCTTGGTGCAGGAATGCCATTTCCAAAGGACAGCAAGTTCGTAACTGCGATGTTAGATAAGATCTACGCCGCATACGGCATCGAATAGCATGGCGGGCTTGGGTAAGAGGACCCTGTAAGTAGTTGATAGTGGAACAATAACCCGCTTAAGTATTCGGACAGAAAAATTCATTGATTTACTGGGAAATTCATCATATAATATATTCATAGGACCAATCCGGCTGGATTGCCTATCGAGTATACAAATTTAGAAGGAGGAAATCTATCATGGGTGTACGCGTAGACTTTACAGGAGTCGCAAGTGGGTTCGAGAAAATCGAACCGGGTACTTACCTCGCGCGGGTGAAGAAGATCGAGCAGAAAATGTCGCAGGCTCAGAAACCGTACCTGAACTGGACGTTCGTCATTGTCGGTGGCGATTACGACGGCAGGAACGTGTTCTACATGACCTCGCTCTCTCCCAACGCGCTGTGGAAGCTCAAGGACACACTCATCAAGGCGTTCGGGTATGAGAAAGAGGATCTCGCTGGCGAGTTCGATCTCGATACCGAATCCATTATCGGTGAGGAAGTTGCTGTCGTTATCAGCGAAGAAGAGTACAGCGGAGAAATGCGTGATCGTGTTATCGATGTTGTCGATGCTTCTGCTGCCGACGAAGGTCCGACACTTCTGTAACAATCCAAGGGTGTACCGAAACTATACATAACTGTGTACATGTCGGTGGGAGGGCGAACACTTCCTCAATAATGAGCTTTGGTGGGATTGCGAAGTGTTAATATTTTATGCGTGAAAGGAGAATCACTGTGCCGAAACAGAAATTTACTGATATGCGTTCTGTCTCGTTTACGAAAGAGCAGGGCAAGGCCTTGGATGCTCAAGCTGCCGCTGAGGGTCGTAAGGCGGGAAACTTGATCCGTTTGGCTACATGCAAGTATCTGCGTGACATCGGAAAGTTGCCTCCGCGAGATGGCGGAGGTGATTCCGATGATGAAGAATAGAGCATCGACCAACCCTTCTAGCGGAGGCGAATAAAGTCAAACGGAGGTGAAGTAATTTGTGATTGGAGAACAATACCGCACCTTCTTTGAAACCTATTTCGGACCACTTCCGAGTGCTGACGCTAGTGGAGAAGTATGTATTTCTAACCCATTTCGGAATGACCCAAACCCATCGCTACATATCAATTTGGACACCGGACAGTTTAATGACTTCGGCTCTGACTTGCGTGGCGATGCCTACGGGTTGTACTCCGAGATGCATGAAGCGGATTTCGCAGGAGCGAAAAGGGCAGTAGAAGATTGTCTTGCCGGGAAGCCATGGGTTCATCCAATCGATGAAGCCTTCGTTGAACAGTGGCATCAAGAACTGCTATCCTCGCTACCTCAAAGAGCTTATTTAACGGGTCAGCGCGGGATTCCAATGTCTATCATCCGAACGTACAAAATTGGTTGGGATGGTAACCGCTACACAATACCTGTCAGAAATGCTTACGGAATATGCATTAACGTGCGTAGATACAATTCGTCAGGTATCGGCGGAGACAAGATGATTTCGTACTCCGAGGAAGATAGCGAGGGGAATACGGTTTCTGGATGGGGGTCAAACAAGCTCTTTCCAGTAGACATTCTAAATGCAAGCGAAACAATCATACTGCACGAAGGTGAGTGGGATACCCTCATTCAGATCGGTCAAGGGTTTCCCGCTTTAACAACTACCGCGGGTTCCGGTTCGTGGTCGAGAGCGTGGACTGAAAGGTTTCGAGGCAAAACGGTATACATCTGCTACGATGCAGATACTGCTGGGGATAAGGGCAGTCGTAAGATTGCTCGCTTTCTTTTTCCTGTAGCGAAGCACGTAGCAATCATCAAACTCCCTCTGGCAGGAACCAAGGAAGATAAGGACATTACTGACTTCTACACCAAGCGGCAGTTCACGAAAGAGGACTTCCAAAAGTTGCTTGATGAAGCTTCTTGGTTCGAACCCGAGGAAGGCGAAGAGATCGAGAAGGGTGTGCAGAAGGTCTCTTTGGTAGAAGCACGTACAAGCAAATACAAGCACCAGCAAGTGTGCTTTGACGTTCAGGTCATTGGCAAAGACACCGCACCATACAACATCCCTCGTAGAGGAGTCTACAAGTGCTCTCTGGTAGGTTCGAACGAACGAATGTGTGGTACATGTGGCATTTGTCGCGCCGGTGGAGAGTTGGAACTGGACCTTCCGGTCAGTCCAAACACTCTGGAACTGATTAAAGCGTCGAAGACGATTCAGACATCATTTCTGAAATCCCTTGCAAATATTCCTACCAACTGCAAGCAATACACGTTCGAAGAAGTTCAAAGCACTAATATCGAGGAGATTCTGATTGCCCCAGAGATACCAGAGTTCCATTCCTGGAACGGACAATCGAGTGAGTATCTGGTACAGACGGCGTACTTTGCAGATCGTACGATAGAGTCAAACCGAAGCTATCGCATGCAAGGTATCATGACACCAGATCCATGGCAACAGCACGTTACGTTCGTACTTGACAAAGCAGAACCGTTACAGGACACTGTTGGGTCATTCCGGATCACTCCGGAGATATACGAACAGCTGAAGATTTTCCAGTCCGATGATGTTCCTGGCAAATTCGCAGAGATACATGCGGATCTGGAAGCAAACGTAACTCATATCATTGGTCGTAGTGATTTGCTAACCGGTATCGACTTAACCTACCACAGCGTACTTGGGTTTAACTTCCAAGGGATACCAATCCAGAAGGGTTGGGTTGAATTCCTGTGCTTAGGTGATACCCGTACAGGTAAATCTGAGACGACCGAACACATTTTAAGGCACTACCAACTTGGAGAGATGTCTGTAGCGGAGAACACTTCCTACGCAGGTCTCGTTGGTGGTTTGCAACAGACCGGAGACAAGCGGTGGTTCCTCACATGGGGCAAGCTACCGTTGAACGATGGTCGCCTATTCGTGATCGATGAAGCATCCGGCTTGAGTGTTGATGACATTGCAAAAATGTCCGGCATTCGTTCAAGCGGTGTTGCAGAAATTACAAAGATTCAAACTGAGCGTACCACCGCACGTACGAGACTCATTTGGTTGAGTAACCCACGCTCAGGTAATTCACTTTCATCGTATAGCCATGGCATTCAAGCAGTGGCAGAACTCATTGGCAAGGCAGAGGACATTTCACGTTTCGACTTTGTTGTATCTGCGGGCAAAGATGAAGTTCCGATGTCCAAGATTAACAGAACTATCCGACAGGATGAACTGCCGGAGCACAAGTACACTTCTGAACTGTGCAAGCAGCTAATCCTTTGGGCGTGGTCTCGAAAAGCGGATGACGTTGTCTTTTCGGCTTCAGCAGTACAACTGATTCTAAAGTACGCTACAGACATGGGTGAGAGGTTCAGTTCACAGATACCACTCGTCGAAGGAGCCAACCAGAGAATCAAACTGGCAAGGCTTGCTGTAGCGGCTGCCGCACGATTGTTTAGTACGGATGCAACCGGACAACAAGTGTTGGTAGGAGAGCAGCACGTTGAGTTCTCATATCAATACCTGATGCAAATCTACAGTAAACCGTCACTGAACTACAAAGGTTTTTCGACTGGCGAGTACTTGGATGCCCAAGCTGCAGTCAAGAACCGCCCACACGTTCTTGCATTCCTTTCTGCTACTCCGCAGTTGGGAGAACTGTGTTCAAGGCAGGATTATGTGTGGGCACGAACATTCGAAGAGCAACTTAACCTTGACCGTAATGGTGCTGGTGAGCTCATTTCGCAGCTTGCGAAATGGAGAATGATTCGTGATACTGGTCAACGGGGTTATCGTAAGACCCCAGGATTTATTAGCATTCTGCGTGAATGGGAAACCATTCGCATGCAAAATGAACTTGAAGAGGAGGAACTCGAATGACAACAGTAACAAAGGAATTCTCGTTTGATTGTGCCCACTTGCTTTCCGGATACGATGGCTTGTGCAAGAACGTACACGGGCACACGTACAAGCTGTTTGTAACCGTATCCGCTACAGAAGATCTTCAGGAGTCTGGCAGCTCCGAAGGGATGGTAGTTGACTTCGCCATCCTCAAGAAGCTGGTCACTGAAGAGATTACAAGCAAATTCGATCATGCATTGGTACTTAACGTGAACGCCGAATCCGAGCTGGAACAGGAACTGCTTGCCCTTGGCGACAAGTACGGATTGCGACTTGCGAAGATGGAAAGGCGTTCAACGTGTGAACATATGGCGCAGGACTTCTTCGAAGTGCTGACCGATCGGTGCTTGAAGTACGGTCTGAGAGTTGAGACTGTTCGGCTGTACGAAACACCGACATCTTATGCGGAGGTGCAATATGGGATATCCGATCGTTGAAATCTTTGACTCAATACAGGGGGAGGGTAGTTGGTTAGGAAGACCGGTTACCTTTATCCGCATGGGTGGTTGCAACTTGCATTGCCCTTGGTGTGATACCGACTTTAGCAAATTCAAGGATATGTCGATCGTTGATATCTGCCATCTCGTAAGCAACAGAGACATCGTCATTACTGGTGGCGAACCCTTGATACACGATCTGGTGCCGTTACTGCAGGCGTTGAGAAATGCGAATGGTTTCGCACACTCGATTGCCATCGAGACTAACGGTACACGGTCTACCGTAGACATTGAAGGCCTGGTTCAGTGGATCGTAGTGTCACCCAAACCGGAAGTCGACTACAAGTTGCATCCGGACTGCCATCCCAGCGAACTCAAGTACGTTGTAGATGGTACTTTCAGGCCCAGCATGATTCCTGATACCTTGTGGCAGAAATACGCTGGCCGAATCTGGCTTCAACCTGAGGGCGGAGATATGCAGAAACGTTGGAAGGAAGCTTTCGACTACACAATGCAGTATCCCGGACTTCGTGTTGGAGTACAATTGCATAAGCTGATGGAGGTAAAATGATATGAACGAAGCAAGAATTGAAGGCGTTAAACTGCTGCTGGGTTCCATTCCTGGAGAGTATGCTGATCGTGAAGGGTTACTTGAAACACCGGATCGTGTGGCAAGGATGTACGACGAAATCTTCGGTGGGTACGAAATGGATCCGAAGGCTATCCTGGGTAAGACGTTCGAAGATGAGAAGCATGGTGAACTCGTGATTGTGCGGAACATCGACTTCTACAGTCACTGCGAGCATCACATGGTACCCTTCTTCGGCAGAGCCCACATTGGATACATTCCGAATGGCAAGATCGTAGGGTTAAGCAAGTTGGCCAGATTGGTTGACTGCTATGCCAGACGGTTACAAATACAGGAACGTATGACCACTCAGGTTGCCAACACTATCGACGAGGTGCTCAATCCTCTCGGAGTGATGGTGGTTATCGAAGCAGAACACATGTGCATGAAGATGAGGGGCATCAAGAACTACTGCGCAGACACAGTCACTTCTGCTGTGCGTGGTGTGTTCAAGGATGAGCCGGAAGCAAGGCACGAGTTCCTGACCCTCATCAGAAAGGGATAAGCCATGGAAGATAACGGTTCCAGAGTCCAAGCCCCTACTGGAGCATTGCGTGAGGACCAGTCACTGAAAGGTGAGTGGTCCTTCATGCCATATGACTCTCTCCAGAGGGTAGCCGTGTGGTACGAACTTGGTGCGAAGAAGTATGCACCCCGAAACTGGGAGAAGGGCCTTTCAGTTCGTGAATGTGCAAATGCTGCAGCTCGACATCTTTTCAAGTTCATGTGGGTTGGAAAGACGAAGACCACCTTGCGGCTGTAGTGTGGAACGTTTTTGCAATCATGTTCTACGAGAAGCACGTTCCGAGTGTACTCGACCTGCCAAGGTACGAGAAGGAAGCGGAAAAGCAAGACACATAAGTTTTCATTGATTTTCAGGAAAACTCATCATATAATATAATTAGCCCACATAGAAAGGAGAGGTCAGATTTGAATGTTGCTCTTATAACTCCAACTAAGCTTCTTCCGAAGTACGCTGTCAAAAGCAAGTATCATCTGGTACTCGCACACATCTACGAGCAGGATGCTGCGTACCGGGAGTTCTACAAGAAAAGGGTTCGTGCAGGAGACTTCGTCATTCTCGACAACAGTGCCTACGAACTGAAGGCGGCTGTAGAGGTTACCCGGCTGATTCATTGTATCGAAGACTTACATCCTACAGCTGTTTTCTTACCAGATGTACGCTTCGACAAGGATGCGACAATACGTCGTGCAGAAGAAGCACACGAATGGCTGAGAGGTTACGATTGCAAATTGTTTGCAGTACCTCAAGGGAAGGATCGTGCTTCAGTACTTTCATGCTACACTACGCTGTGGCAGTATCCGTGGATTGATGGCTTCGGCATCTACGAAGAGATCGGTGAAGTGACTGGTCTTGGAACTCGTGCTGACTTCCTACAGTTCATGGAAGATAATGGGTACGTTGACGGTGACAAGTACTATCACATGCTTGGCATGGAAGAGGACCTCACTCAACTCAAACGTATCGGACAGTTCAAATGGGCCAGCGGCATTGACAGTTGCAAACCGTTAGTGTACGGTCTGTACAACATTTCACTTGGACCTGATGGTACAAAGGAAGAGTATCCTCATCGGCCGAAAGGCTACTTCGACATTGTCGAAACTGATTACCATTCGGTAATCGAGCAAAACATAGCCCAGGTAATGTCTTGGGCAAAAGCAAAATAAGGAGGTTGTCAAATGTGTAGTATTAGTGGGGCACTAACACCTACAAGGTGGAATGCATCTCGACAGAATTCAATGCTTCAGAATCTCGTTTCCCTGATCGGTAAAGCTGACGATCGTGGAAGAGACAGCTGGGGCATTGTTTGCAATGCGGATGCAGAGTTGTGGTCCTTACGTGAACTCGGAAGAGCAAGCGAAGGGTTAACCACGAACAAAATCAACACAGACTTCTCATGGGCCATCAATAACAACAGAGCCGAACCTACTACAGAGTTCGTCAAAGAGAAGTCCTTGCAGGACATTCAGCCTTTCGAGTATGAAGGCTGGGTCATTGCACACAACGGTACGATTGCCAATGACAAGCAATTGTATCACGACTTCGGACTGGAACCCAGAACCAGAATCGATAGCGATGTTATTCCGATGATTCTGCACAAGCAGTTCGGAGACGAATTCCTTCCGGAGGAGATTGTACCCTTCCTCGAAGAGCACTTGATTGGTTCGTATGCATTGGCAATCGGACACAAAGACTATCCGAACAAGCTGGTGCTGATGTGCAACTACAAGCCGTTGTACCTTGCGGTACATAAGGAGTACGATTACGTACTGTTCACCAGCTTGGAGAACTACTTACACGCAGACACATTGTGCGATACTCTCTACGGAGAGTTCGTGACAACGCAAGTGAAACCGTATTCCGGCGTAGTGCTTGAAGCAGAAGACCTCTCTGTAGCGGTAACCGAGATACCGTTCAAGAAACACGATCGTGAACCCAAAGCGTTGATCGTATGCAGTGGTGGACTTGACTCTACAGTAGCAGCTGCGTGGGCACAACAGCAAGGGTACAACATTGCGTTGCTGCACTTCCTTTACAAGTGCCGCGCAGAATCTAAGGAGAAAGAAGCTGTTGCAGCGATCGGTAAGCGGTTGGGTTGTCCGGTTGTGTACATCGAGACTGACATCTTCAAGAACACTATCGGGGGCAGTCGACTGACTGAGACACTGGATGAGAAAGTTGCGGAAGGTGAAGCTGGTGCAGAGTTCGCACATGAATGGGTCCCCGCTAGGAACTTGATCATGCTGTCGATCGCAACTGGCTACGCAGAAGCCAAAGGCTTCGAGGTTATCATGCTTGGCAACAACCTTGAGGAGTCAGGGGCCTATCCCGACAACGAGATGATTTTCATCAACAAGCTCAACGAAGTGTTGCCGTATGCAACTCAAGTGGGCAAGCACGTTAGGATTGAGATGCCTGTGGGCAATCTGATGAAGCACGAAATCATCAAGCTGGGTGTTGAGATCAATGCTCCGTTGGATCTCTGCTGGAGTTGCTACGAAGCCGGTGACATCCATTGCGGCAACTGCGGACCGTGCTTCATGCGTAAGACCGGATTCGAAATCAATGGTCTCAAGGACATGATTCCGTACGCTACTGATACGAACCATCTTTGCGACAGTTGCTCTGCGGGGGGGTATAGTCCTGAATGCCCTTCGGAGAACCTTGCATTTGGTTCAGGACTTGGCAACGATAACATCGTCAAGTGTGACGGCTACAAGGAGGATTAAGAATGTCGAGTATTGTACCTGTTCCTGGAAAGGGAACCAAGCCGTCACCGTACATGGTGGTGGGTGAGACTTGGTCCCAACTCGGAATCAAAACACAGCAACCGTTTACTGGAAGCGGTGAACAATTACTCGTAGCCGTACTGCGTGAGTTAGGCATTTCCGGAAGGAAATGCTTCCTCACCAATGCAGTTACGACATACGTTGGTGACAAGATAACCAAAGGACATGTTGACATGCACCGGGAGTTCTTGTACTCCGAAATCAAAGAAGTGCAACCGAAGGTCATTCTTGCCTGTGGCTCATGGGCCATCTACGCCCTGACAGGCAAAACCTCACCTGTAGCTGAGATGCGCGGATATCCAATCTGGAGCATTGAACTGCAGGCATACGTGATACCGACCTACCATCCAAACGCAATCACGTTCAACCCTTCACTGTTCGAGGACTTTGGCAGAGACGTGTCCAAGATGAAGGTGGCTATCGATTACCCTGTAGGCGGTATTCAGTATCCGGAACCAATCTTACACGTCATTCACGATCAGGCAACATTTGAAGAAGCCAAACCTGTATTGCAGAATCCGGAGGACAAAGTAATCTCTGTCGATATCGAGACCGGTGGATTCAACTACTTCGCTGATCCGATACTGTCAATCGGCTTAGGACCTACCGAAGATGACGTTTACATCTTCACGAGAGCAATGTGCGAAGATCCTGACGTACAGCATTTCTTGATTGAACTGTTCGCTCGAACGGATATCGAGTACGTGTATCAGAATGGCAAGTTCGACACACAGTTCTTAAAAGCAGATCCGGATCCGGAAATCTTCAACTACAAGAAGCAATGTGTCATTCCAAATGCACGTTGCGATTTTGATACCATGCTGGCACATTACTGCATCGATGAACGTCAGGGCACCCACGGGTTGAAGGTCTGGGCGAGAGAAGAGTTCGACGCTCCTGATTGGGAAGCAGACATCTCAAAGTACTTGCCGAATAAGAACACTTCCTACGAAGCCATACCACCGGATGTACTTTACAAGTATCAGTCGTACGACGTGTTCTATACCCGCAAAGGACGTTATCGCTTTATCGAACGAATGAAGGAGGAAGGCACTTATGAGTGCTTCAAGAAAGTCTACGTTCCTGCGGTGGAAGCATTTGCAGAACTCGAGCTTGAAGGCATTCCGATCGATAGGCAAAGGCTGCAGGAACTTTATACTGAAGCCCAACCACGGATTGCCGCTGCCCAGGAGGCACTTACCAAGGCCGCAGAAGAAGCAGGATGGAGTCCAACAGAGTACGCCAAGGTAAAGAACAAGGAGAAAATGGACAAGTGGATGTCCGAGAACAAACACCTGCCACCGGAACGTCAAGAGAAGAAGCCTGGTGGTACCGAGATACCGAAGTTCTTCAATCCGGCATCACATCCCCAGCTTTCTTGGGTAGCATATGACCTTTGCAATCAACCGTTGTTCGAAGGCAAGAAGACATGCAATAAGGATGCCGTGGACATGTATCGTCACAGGCATCCGTTCTGGATGGCTTTAGCAAACTACAAGGAAGCGAGTGATATCTTTAGAACCTTCATCAAGGGGATGCTTGAGAGGACGGATCCCGATGATCGGATCCGGCCAGACTTCTTGCTACATGGAACGAAGACAGGGCGCATTAGTTGTACGAATCCGAACATGCAGAACCTACCCCGTGGGTCCGTTGTTAAGGACTTCTTCGTTGCCGATCCGGACTCCGTCGTCGTCAATGCGGACTACAAAACTCTGGAAGTTGTTATCGCAGCAATTCTCTCGAATGACCCGGACATGAAGAAGCCTTTCGTAGAGGGGTTGGACTTCCACAGTGAAACGGCAAACGCGGTATTCAGCGAAGACATTTCTACACTCAAAGCTGCAGTCGCCGCTAGGGATAGGAAGCCCATTGATACTTTCCTGGAGCGTACTCTGATGCTTGAGATACGTGCACACGTACATGAGTTGCTGGATCAGCAAGACTTCGATGGTGCGTACAAAGCCATCTGGAAGCACTTACGTTTCCTGACGAAGTTCGTTACGTTCGGAATCATGTATGGTCGTGGTGCAGAATCACTCGCTAAGGGAGAGCTGAACTGCACCATACTTGAAGCAACTGGGTACGTGAACGCGTTCTTCAATCGCTATCCGAACTACCAGAAGTGGTTGAAGCAGCAGGAGAACAGTGCAGTCAAGAATGGGTTTGTTCAGAACGTGTTCGGCTTCAAGCGTAGATGGCCATTCATCACCAAGGATTTGTTGCACGAGATTCGAAATCAGAGCTGGAACACTCCGGTACAAGGTTCTGCGTCCATGGTGTGCATGATGGCCCTCTGCAGAGCACAGAAGGAACTCAAGGACCGTGGATGGGGTAGAGTACTGTTCACTGTACATGACTCCATCGTCTACAGCATTAAGAAAGAACATTTGCAAGAAGCACTCTCGTACCTGCACGCGGAGATGGTCAAGGACGTTATTGGTACTGACGTCAAGCTCGAAGCTGAATTTGAAGTAGGTCCGACATACATGCAGGTCGAAGAAGTCATCAATAATGGAGAAAGGTGGGTGCCCGCACATGATGGAAACGAATGGCTCGATAATCTCTTTGCCACACTATAAGCTTTACACTGACGGAAGTTCTTTCCAGCTTGAAGGTAGCTGGGGGTACGCCATCATTCTCGATGAGAGACTCGTACGAGAAGATGCAAGATACTTCGAGGAAGCAACTAACAATCGTGCGGAGTTACTTGCAGTTATCAATGGCCTAAAGCAGTTTAAGAAGGACTCCAAGGTGGAGGTCATCTCCGACAGTGCGTACATTGTAAACTGCTTTCTTCAGAAGTGGTATGAGAAGTGGAGAAAGAATGGCTGGTATGCAAGTTCCGGACCAGTGAAGAACAAGGGCCTCTGGATCGAACTACTTACCCTTGTAGCGGAGTTCCGCATACCGATCACATGGACTCACATTCGGGGACACAATGGCGACAAGTGGAACGAATACGTCGATAAGCTTTGTGGAACCGTAAGACTCCAGAAGGGACCTAAATAGTACGACGATATACCGCGATTTACCCAAGGTTTTCCTTCCGGGGGTTATAAATAGGTAGCCCAAAAACGGCCCGGTTGGAATCCTTGGGTAAATTTAACTAAAATATTTCATGAAAAACACTTGATTTTTCATGGAAGCTATCATATAATAAATCATAGGTCCAAGTAGGAGGTGAAAGAATTGCCGAGGGAAACTGTTATCGAGAGCAAACCTGGACTGACGTTGGTCAGTTGGATGTACAAGGATATCGTCCATTACGGATTCCAAGATGACGATGGAGGTATGCTTGAGACATTCAGACCAACGGCGGAACTAAAAGGGCAGAAGTTACGCGCATATGTTATTGCACAATTCAGAAGTAGAAACGTAGACCAGTACATGGGCAAGTGGCCATCCATAACAATGGACGTCAATGAGCTCATGGTTGGCCAAGTGATCGTCTATGAGGGCAAACCGGGCAAGGTAGTCTTTTCGAAAATCGTTAAGATTGGTCCGTCGCTCATCTTTGGCGTCACTCGTGAGGGAGGAGACACACTATGGTTAACAGATCGTATGAACGAGAAACTAATCAAGAAAGAAATCCAGGTTATCGCACTCGAAACGGTACCAGAGCAGTTAAGAAACTTTCCAAAGTCCAAGTACGAAGACTGAGAATTGTCTTCGTCGGCTTCATCTTAGCATTCACATTCTTTACGGGAGCACTTTATCACAAGATGACTGCTCCACCAACTATTGAGACCCAGTACATACAAGTCCCAATCGAAACCACATCGAAACCAACTACAACGATACCCTCCGTAGCGGAGTCGGTATCCGCTACAGACGGGGAGATGTTCTCGTACCTAGGAGACTTTCACGTTACGGCTTATTGCCCTTGCGAGAAGTGTACTGGAGCGTACGGTAAGAACAGACCTGTCGTAAACTACCAACTCGTTGTAGCTACTGCCTCTGGAGCCTTCGCACAAGAGGGTGTAACCGTTGCTGTCGATCCGAAGGTGATACCTTACGGCACAAAGATTTACATCGAAGGTGTAGGTGTTCGAGTCGCACAGGATTGTGGCGGAGCCATCAAAGGGAACGACTTGGACGTGTACTATCGCAACCACGACGATGCTTGGGAGTCAGGACTGAATGACAGACCTCGCAAAGTCTGGATTATAAATGAGGAGGTAAATCCATGAGCACAGTAGAGCTTACACTATCCCGCAACTACGTACCCTCATGGGGCGTAGTCGAAGCCGTACGCGAACTATTTCAGAACGCGTTGGATCAGGAAGCTGTTCATCCGGAGAACGTTGCAAGTTGGGAGTACGATGCTGCTTCCGAAAGCTTACGAATCCGGAATAAGACGTCGCAACTTGATTGGGCTTCTCTGCTCCTTGGGGCTACGACGAAGCAGGAAGAGACCAAGGCCATTGGCCAATTCGGTGAAGGTTACAAGATCGCCGCATTAGTTCTTTTGCGTGAAGGCAAAGGACTGACCATCTACAACTACGGCGCCAGAGAAGTTTGGAAGGCGAGGTTCATCAAGTCGAGGAGGTTCAAGACCGACATCCTTGCATTCGAGATCGAGAAGAAAGCAATCTGGTCCAGAGTTCCAACTGACGACCTCTCTGTAGAGGTTACCGGCATCACAGAGAAGGAGTACAAGGAAGCAATCATTCCTTCCAACTTGCACTTGCAAACGTACATTCCTGAAGCAGAAGCACCCATCGGAGAGATACTGTCCGCGTCGAAGTACAAAGGGAAGGTGTTCGTAGGTGGATTGTTCGTTTGCGACTTTCCGCAGTACACTTACGGATACAACTTCAAACCCGGACAGTTGAAACTGGATAGGGATCGCAAGCTTGCTTCGGACTTCGATCTGAAGTGGCTTGCTTCGAAAATGTGGTCTTCCGATCCAACGCTCGCCGCTAGAGCTGTTGAACTTGCTTCCGATGGTTTCGCGGACGTTGCATACCTTGCCGACATGTGGTCGGATACTGTTATTGCAAACGAAGCATTGAGGAGATTCCAGCAAGAGTTCGGACTGAATGCGATACCAGTAACTACGCAGGACGAACTGAACAAGATACCTCCCGGGTACAAGGGTATCATCGTCACAGACGTATACGGACGACTGATCAAGAAGAGTCCGAATTATCAACAGGTCGATCTTGTAGAAGACGATCCGATAAAGGACTTGCGTGAATGGTTCGAGGACATCTCAGAGAGGTATTCCCTTGAACAGGTTGATGTTGAACGGTTTGAGGAGATTGTTAAGAAGCTTGAGAAGTAGTCGAAGCATTACGACCATGGGAGAGAAATCACTGATTTCTCTCCCTTTATTTATTTTATCCCGGAAGTCCATAAATGTTTCCTATTTATCCCCCGGATATTCCCGGATTTACCCCGAGTTTATAAATGGGGTGGTATATTTATATAGCCCAATTCCGGGCCTTCCGAAAGGGTACATAAGTTTTTCTTGATTTGCTGCCGACGATATCATATAATATAATCAGCCCACAAATAAAGGAGGGATAGTATGAAACCCGCTGAAAGGACGTATCGGGGTAGGAAGACCAAGTGGTTTTACATAGACCGATACTACACAATCATCAGAACGGTATGGCCTGAGATGCGAGAGCTGCAAAAGAAATTGCTCATCGAAGGTCGCTTGTCCGTAAAAGCATTCAAGTACGAATGTGACATTTCTCGCATTGGAGAGTTCACATGGCTGCAGGAACGCATCGCCAGAGCTGCTAAGAAGGCTAATCCGATCGACAACCTCAACCAAATCAACATCTACCGCTTGGAGCAAGCAATCCGACAGGTCGATGAGTGGTTGGTATGTACTCAGGACTTCTTGGACCTACAAAGTACATCTCCCTTGGAAGAAACTGAAGGATACGTTTACAATAAGCAGTACGGTATCTCGCAAGAGGAGCTCCTGGCTGTAGCGGAGAACGCAAACGGATTCGAAAAAGTTGACAATGTATTGCGGGACTAAAAATTTTCAAAAATTTCTAAAATATTTTTGGAAAACCCATTGATTTTTGTACCAAGGTATCATATAATAAATCATAGGTCAATAAGACCGAATTTGATAGGAGGTACATTAACTATGAAACAGGCATTTGCATTCAACGATGGATCCAAGCCCACACTGAACGTACTGGGACAGCTGACGTACAAGTACGACGCAATGACAATCCAGATCAGCAAGGTCAAGGTAGAGAACGAAGTGAAATTCGTGTACGAGGAAGTCACAAACGACACTGACGAGATCAAGTATGCAAGGTACATGGATCAGTCAAACATCCGTAGGAACTATCCTTGGGCCGTGACTTTACTTCCGCTTTCTCCTCTGACGAAGAAGCAGGAACAGGTGCTCAGGTGCGTTAAGAACTTCGGACTTCAGTCGAACGACGAGATGGTACCCGTGGAGGAGTTCAAAGCCGCTACAGAAGAGGTTCTTGCGATCACACCCAAGCGATCGAGGGTATCCTTTCGAGTCTGTGGGTTAAGGGCTATATTGAGATGACAGTTCTTGCAGGACCCGGAACGAGATTCTTCACACTTGACACTTTCGGTATTGAGTATCTGAAGGATGCTGAACCCGCAGAAGTAGTCGAACGTGAAGATAACGAAGACGAGCAAGAGGAAGAGTAATCTTCCTCTTGCCCTTGGAGGGGAGGTATATTAACTATGACACGTGAAGAACAAATCGAGAAGGTCCAGAAGGTGTTAAACCTTACCAGCAAGAACAATAATGAACACGAAGTCGAAGCTGCATTGCTTACCGCACAGAAGTTGATGGCGAAGTGGCATTTGACAATGGCGGACGTTGCGGATTCCAATCCAGACGAAGCTAAGGAAGAACCGATCATGAGACAGCACGCTCACGACATTAGCTGTGCAAGGCCTTGGGTCAGAATTCTGGCAGGTGTCGTTGCAAAGAACTTCAGATGCGTTACCTACATCAACTCGAGCAGAGGTAAGCACTGGTGCGTCTTTGTAGGTTACGAAACTGACGTGACTGTAGCTTGCGACGTCTTCAGAGCAGCTTTCACATTTGCCGAAAGGGTTTCAAGCAACCATGCACAGCTGGCTAACGATCGTGGAATGTCTTGTGCAGGAATCAAAGTGAGTTTCTGCAATGGATTCGTTAGGGGGCTTGAAGAAGCATACACGGCACAAGTGAGAGCAGATGCAAGTCTTGCGCTGATGGTAATCGTTCCTGAGAAGGCGAAAGCTGTTCTTGACGGAATGGGTTCATTCGAAGCAGGCATACGTCAAGGATATGACAGAGACGAACATTACTATGCCGGAAAGCAGAAGGGTTACGAGTACGGTTCAAGAAAGCAATTGGAGGGATAAGGATGGAACTATTTCCAATGAATGCCCAGCCACTTAAGGGCAAGAAACGTGACCAGGTAATGGTCAACGATCAGTACATAGCTGAAATCAAGTGGAACGGATATCGTCAACTCTCGATAGGTGGAAATCTCCTCAGTAGAGGAGTGGGGGTTGACGGAAGACAAAAGTCCAAAACGGAATGGGTACCACACATCACGAACGACTTACTCAAGCTCGGCGATTATTGGTTCGATGGTGAACTGTTAAGGTACCCGGGAGGTACTTCTCACGACGTCACACGTATCATGCAGTCGAAGGTTGAAACTGCCCTGGATAAGCAAGCAGAGTTTGGTAACCTCACATATGTGATCTTCGACCTTGTGCACACGCCGCAGAATGGCTGGATTGGTGACAAGTCGTGGACGTTCAGACGTAACGCACTTGTGACTGTGTACCACACACATCTGAAAGGTCATCCATGGATTCGACTGTCCGAACTGTATACGAACTTCGATGAAGCAATAGCGTACAGCAAGGAGTCGGGTCTGGAAGGGATTATGCTGAAGAACAGAAATGGTCTCTGGTTACCGGGCTCCGCTAGAACGGATAGTCGTCCAGCGAACAACTGGTACAAGATTAAGCACGAGATCGACCAGACCGAAGATGTGTTCATCATTGGATACGTTCCACCAGAGATGTACTACAAGGATGAGTTCGGTCGCAAGGATACTGAAAGGTTCAGTAGGTTCTACACAAACAACTGGATCGGTGGTGTACGTATTGGTCAGTACAGAAACGGTGTTATCTGTGACGTAGGTTCCTTCAGTGGTATCTCTGATGATCTTCGTGCAGACATATCTCGCTTCCCTGAACGATACTTGAATCGTGTATGCATGGTGAAGGGTTTCGAGCGTAACGATTCAGGTCACTTCACAAGTCCAGTGTTCGTAGGGTTCAGAGATGACAAGAGACCCATCGAGTGCGTGTGGTTGTAAGTGCTAAATTTTCTTCAGGAATTACATGAATTTCCATTGATTTTTCAGGGAAATTCATGTAATAAATCATAGGTCAAAATAGAACCCTTAAGGGTTACAACTGTATAAGAGGAGGTCACACTATGCCAAGAGGTATTCCGATTTACAATCCAGACCGATTAACACTGGATGAGCTGCTTGAGATGGCAGCACCAACTATGACGCGCGCCCTGAAAGGGATGTCGCAAGTACATAAAGACGAGCTCCTTGTGGAGTGCGAACAACGAATCATAACTGCGACATATGCTTCAACTGCGGTAGGTCAGCAATGCGCAGACAACAAAGGTATTTCACGATGGCCAGCATCGTACACGCTAGTCAAGAAGTACAGCTACTTGTACACCGGCATTGCAGGATGGCAAACTAAAAAGGATTTAGAGGAACGCGAGATCGAATACTACGCGAGACTCGAGGAGGGAACAAACTAATGCAAGAGAACGATTCCAAAGTCAAGTATGGCGAAGTATACTACGTACTTCCAGCCAAAGCGATAGGTTCAGAACAGCACGCAGGAAGACCTGCTGTGGTGGTATCCAATAACGCAAACAATCGCTTTGCACCAACCGTCGAGGTAGTGTATCTCACTCGACAGGAGAAGGGTGACCAACCAACACACGTAGAAGTTGAATCCCAAGGGAGCATTCACTTCTCCACACTCATCTGTGAGCAGATCAATACCGTGTCGAAGTTACGACTGACTGATAGGCTTGGAGTACTGCCCAAGGAGACAGTCAAGGCACTCAAGAAGGCGTGTGCCATCTCAATCAATATTACCGCAGCAGATCTGACTGACGATGGCAAGAGTATACCACAAGAAGAGTACGAAGCCTTGCTGCAACGCTATGCGTGTCTCGATAAGGAGTTCCACCACCTTGGAGGGATTCTCGAAACGCTGAAGGTTCAGAACGAACAGTTGTCCGATGACAACATCCGCATAACAGCGGAACGAAACGTATTCAAGCAACTTTACATAGATGCTTTGAAGAACAACAAATTTGAAGGAGGTAACAGCAATGACCAGGTTTAACAAGGAGAACGCAGGTGTCCAGAAGCACAAGGAAGGTGACATATTCGAGTACGAGTATGTCAAGACGGTCGACAAGACCGAGGAGAACGACAGCCACGCACTGTTCGTAATCGAGTTCCATGAGAGGAACGAAGGGATCGGAGTTACCGGTTGCGACATCAAGATGTCCAAGATGGATGCACTCAAGGTGATGAACGCGCTCGGTTCTGCTTTGAAACTCGAACCGGCAGACTACAAGGCACTGACGATGCTTGCAACGATCGAAGGAGATCCGATTGCAAGAATGCTGTCAGGTATGCTCTCTGGATCAGACAATCCGTTCGGAGCCATCTTCGGGTCCGGGATAGAGAGAGAGAGAGAGAGCGGCCGATCCTGCGAGCGAGTCTCTCGATGCACTGTTCGGAAAGCTTTTCGGTAACCAGAAGTAGTTCCAGACTTGCGGCTTAAGGATAGTAGGTATTGCGCTTACTATCCTTTTGGCCCCGAAGGAGGTGTTCAAATGAATCGTGCAGAACGTAGGCGTAAAGAAAGAGAAGGGGTAACTGCTCAGGACCTCAAGCGTATGCAACAGGACGTTGGTCTAGCGGCCACCAGGTTTGCAGTTGAAGGGTATACCATTGCGGTAGCTGCAGTACTCTTTGACAAGAAAGGTATGGTCAAGGAAGAAGCAAGAGAACTCCTGGATCAGGTTGCAGAGTTGTTCGACAGCATCATGAAGGACTATGCTACTCTTGAGGACTGGAAGAAAGTACTCCGGGATGAGTATGACTTCGTTCTCGACAGTGATGTGAAGGAGGCGAAGAAGTGATGGATCGTATCGAAGAAGCAAAAGAATGGGCTGCCCAAGGGAGAAGGTCCATCGAAGTCAAGATCGACAACATGGACGGATCGAAGGAACCAGAAGTAAAGATTTGGGTCTACGATTACGATCTCATGGTCGGACAGTACGTCACATCGGTGGCGGAGATCGATCTTGCGAAAGCAAAGGAACAGCAGGAACGTTCTGAGTACCAACGCCTGAAGGCAAAGTTCGAAGAAGCATAAACTGCCGGAGGGGAGGAGGTACATAGTGTTAAAGATTGCATTTCCGTATCAGGAACAAATCAACCGTGCTTGGCAATCAATCGCTTTCAATCCGAAGTATCAATACTACAATGCAAGTGACTGGTGGAGTTATACCGTCGAGATAGCAAACAATTCCTGGGAGACAATCCAAATGGTATCCGTCGACAAGTACGATCATGTTCTTGGCTTTCTTGGTGTACAAGTTGATCGAGTACCGAACAAAGTATCGAACGTAGGTGTCATCAACTTTGGAGAGGTTAACCTAACCTTCTCGAAAGACTTCTTTCAGTTTCTGACCGAACTGTTCACCAAACACAAGTTTCGAAAGATCGAATGGTATGTTGTTTGTGGCAACCCTGTAGAGAAGATGTACGACAAGATCGTTCAACGATATGGTGGTCGTATCGTTGGTGTGAGGAAACAAGCAGTCATGATACTTGGTGAACTGTGTGACGAGAAGATCTACGAGATCTTCCGCACGGACTTCGAAAGTAGGTGTCACCATGGCAAGGGTTAAACTGTTCGAAGGTCCGGGTTCGTTCTACGTTGACGATCGAGAGTGTTACATGGATCAGTCATCCGGGCAATGGTTCTTCAAAGACGACTTCAGTAACGTTGCGAACTACGTCGCCGCTACAGAGAGGGACCTTCCACTCAATGGGAACGAACGCATCTTCTTTCGTGACGGTAACAAAGCAAATGTGCAACCAGACAACCTCTTCGTAGCGGAGAGGGAACGTTTCGAATCATGGCAAGCATTCTACAAACGTGTTGAGTTGCTTCTGACTGGTAGGTACAAGCGTTCACTCAAGCTATCGCAACGCGTTCGAGACTTGTACAAACGTCCTTGCAAAGGTTCACTACCGCTACATGTTCAGATTGGTCTGGTACAGCAACACGTTGATGACGTATGGCTGAAGAAGCTCAAGTTTGCAAGCAAGTTCGACATTCCATTCGATATGAGTGCTGTCGAAGAATGTGCAAGGAACTCAATCAACTTCCGGTACACAGATGTAAGGATGGACGACATCATCTTGGATGAAGAACCAAAAGAGGTAGTTGCATACTTGAAAAGTCTGGAGAAACGAAAGAAGTAAGGTCCAGGGTAGGAGAAAGAGTATCGAAAGGTACTCTTTCTTTTTCGGCAAATTTTCGGGAAAAGTAACGAAATCTGGGGATAAATAAAATAAATCAATTTTCGCGGAAATTTGTGCTATTATTTGTAAATTATATTTATCCACGGATTTGCCATGAGTTTCTCTGTCAACTTCTGTGTAACACTGTGTAACGATGGAGAAACATGAGTGCCAGGGTGGGGAAAGGTGAACCCGGAGAATTCACGTACAGGCTGCCTGGGCAGGCCCCCACTTTTTATAAATATATAATGGGGATAAAAATATATATATATAATATAAATAAATATCCAATATATTCAAATAGGGAAAAATAACCCGGGATGGGCCACCTTTTTCGAATATTTTCCGTACCCTGGACTTTATGGTACTTACATAAATTTTACTTGAAGTTTCTCGGAATCTATCGTATAATTATAATATAAATCAAAGAGGAGGTGCCTTATGGGTCGTCACAAGATTCCAAGGTCAGAACAGTTACGTAGAGCGCTAGAGGAGTTTCCCGAACTTACAATACTCCCTCCAGCTCACCTACGTAAGTGTCCGAAGTGTTGGCTGTACATTGAGAATGGTCGTTGTCCGTTTGGAGAGCCGAAAGGTCAAACATTGCCTGACTGCGTAGCACTGATCCGGAAGTGGAACAAGAGTGCATTGGATGCTGGTATCGCAGAACGTGCATGGGAGACAGATGCTTTGCAATTGGTTGATGCAAAGAGATGGCAGATCGAGTACGAACTGGATGGGCAGTTGAAGATGACCTTCGTCCTAGCGGTGTCTGCACCTGCAGCAGCTGTTGAGTTCCAGAAGCAATTGCCACGTGGAGTAGCCAAGACAATATCGGAAGCAAAGGACCAAAAATAATTTTTAAGAATTTTTGTAAAACCACTTGATTTTTGGCTCTATGTATCATATAATAAATCATAGGACAAAATCAAGGAGGTAACTACTATGGGACGGAATTCGATAAGCACAATGGTCATTGAGTACTTTGACTTATGCAAGAAGCAGTTCGAAGAGGTAGAACCACAACTGGATCGGTTACTTGCCGAAGGAAAGATCTCTGGTGGCGATAGATGGTACGTACATGGAATGACTCACAACTATCACTACGAGGAAATGGGTCGGATGATCGATAAGGCGTGGAAGAAAGTTGACAAAGCAAACCGCAATTACAAAGGCGGAGTAGGTCAAGCGTACAACGATGTAGCAAGCAAGTCCATGTGGAACATCGTGATGAGTAGCTTCAGAGAATTCTGTGCCGAAGCAAGAGAGTACGTTGAGAAGGTCGATGCTGGCTTAGCCGGGATCGGTATCACTTACACACTTAACAAAGAAGAGGAGGAAAAGTAAATGGCAGACTTCACATTCGAGATCGTTCAGAAAGGTGCTGTGTTGGAGCAGCAAAGCAAAGGTTGGAACGTTGAGTTGAACAAGGTGTCATGGTCCGGCAGAGATCCCAAGTGGGATATCCGTCCGTGGAATGAAGACCATACCCAGTGCGGTAAGGGAATCACTCTTTCCGAAACAGCATTGCAGAACCTTGGCAAGTACTTGCAGGAGGTAGCCAAATGAGACTTTGGCATCAAGCGTTAATTCCTCACCTCGACAACCAGAGGCTCTGTGACCTACATCAAACGTGTTGCAACCTGAGAGGTCTTGGCTGGGGTAAGAAGAATCGCTTGATCAACTACGTGTTCGATCATCCGTTCGGAGAAGAAGCCTCGGTTGCTTACCACTACAGTGTATTGCTCGAGATGGATCGACGGCACTTCAACTTTGAGACCCTGTGGATGCAACCTGACTACTGTGGCAAGCGTAGGGAACGAAGAACGTATGTTCCGAAGGTGATAAAAGCACTGAGAACCGTTCCAGTCATCTATCCACAACACGACGAAGCTTTCTTGCAGAAGGACCTCCAGGATCTGATTGACCGTGGAGCTAATAAAGTGGTTCTTCGCTATCAGGGTTCCGTCAGAAAAGAGGAAGTCTAATGGCGTACAAGAGAAAGTTCGTCAAGGGTGAACTCATTACGAGTCTGGATGAAGTACCCTTGACCAGTCACTTCATGCACCATGGCAAGACGTATCATCGTGGTTGGGTAATGGGTTGGCCTTTCCACTATCTGCTTCGACAGATACGTTCGAAGGAGTTGTACAAAGCGATCAGATTGGAGGATTGAGTATGGTTGGTTTTGTGATTGGAGTATTCGTAGGAGGTGTCATCGGTGTCTGCCTCATGGCGTTGTGTTCTGCTGCATCGAAGAGTGAATCGGAGCAACGTACATACCCTTCACAGTTGGAAGGACACTTCGAGTTCGATACCGATACAGAATTGCCTTCGGATAACCCGTTCTACCGCAAGGTAGCTTACAGCAAGTACTTCGGTTCGTTCATCAAGGTAGTTACGTTCGAGGATACTCTACACTGGGAATTCGCACTCTGTGACGAACTCGGATACACAAAGGGATTACCGATGAAAGCGAAGAGTTCAGTGTTCGAGTTCGAATGGAGGGAGATTGGTCATGGACTATAATACCCAGATGACAATCGTCAACTTGCGAAGGGAAGTCGAGAAACTGAACACCACACTGACGAAACTCGTAGACGTACTTGCACGTTCGAATGAACTGAAAGAAGCCGAGTTGAAGTTGATGTGTGGGAATGGTCAGAAAGGAGGTACATATGCCAGACGAGATGAAGCGTATCGTTAGATGTCGGCATTGTGGACGCGTTGAGTACTACGGAGAGATGCGTTGGCTCAATGGTAGATGCGAATGTCGAGAGTGTTACAAGCACCATTACGAGGAAGTGAACCGAAGGCAGTACCGATGGGATGACCTGGATGGTCCTCGACCTACAGAGTTAGAGTTCTTCGAACAGGAAGACGTCATCTGCGATAGCTGTACCCGAAAGGATTGCAATGGGTGTGAACACCAACACTAAGCGAAAGTAGCCAGTTGCGAAAGTGACTGGCTATTTGTTTGGGCGAATCTCCACCTCTGTAGCGGATACCGGATATACGACGCTATACCTCGATTAGCAAGGCCGAAATTTCGTCAACATAATAGTATTGACTACTAAAATATTCATTGAAATACCCTGGGAAATTTTGGGTTCCCTATTGATTTCTCCCAAGGTATATCATATAATATAATCAAGGGACATATAAATCCTTTCCGGGGGACTTGGCAAGGGAGGTCTTTTAGCATGTAAGGAGGTGAGTTCAGTGACCGAACAAGAGTTGTTCGAGCAGAAGCAGGAAGCTGCTTCGAAGAAGTTTTGGGATGAGGCAAGAATCAAGGCTGCTGAGCTTGGTGTACTTCCTGAGGACATGCAACTCGCAGGCTTACAGATATGTGGTATGCCACCTTGGACAGCGATGCAGAGACTGCTACTGAATGGTACATACGGTGGCAGGATTGAAGTCACGAACTTGGAGCCGGAGGACATTCAGGAACTCCGTAGGATGGCAGAAACGATACTCAATGCAGAGAGCACTGTCCAGTTGAAGAACTGGATGAGAAAGCGTTCGGAGGAGTTGTACGTACTCGATCTGCAAGAGTACGATTGGAAGCGGAAGGACAGCGAGATCGAACTTCGGTTTCTGATTGACATGTCGAAGCAAACACTTGCCAAGACGAAGGCGATTTCACAGACCCTTGCGAACACCATCCTTAACGCCGTTAAAGAGTTAAACCAGATGTACAAGTTCACTGGTAGCAACTTTGATATAGGAAAAGCGAAAGCGGTCCTCTTTGTAGGTGAAGACCAACTGGAGGATTAAGCCATGGCAGATTACATGACGGTCAACCTTGCAAGTGTCATTGGGAAGGGGTACAAAAGCTTCTGGAACTACAAGGGACGTTACTTAGTCTGTAAGGGGTCCAGAGGAAGTAAGAAGTCAACAACTGCGGCAATGAAACTGGTCACGAACATAATGCGGTTTCCGCTAGCACATGGACTTGTGATTCGCCGCTATGACATAACCCACAGAGACAGTACGTACGCACAGTTGCTCTGGGCGATCAATCGTTTACAAGTTTCGCATCTGTGGAAGGCAAGTCTTTCACCGATGCAGTTAACGTTTATACCTACCGGACAGAAGATCTTCTTCCGAGGGATGGATGATCCGCAGTCAATTGCATCTATCACGACAGAGTTCGGTACGATCTGCTTTGTGTGGATCGAGGAAGCATTCCAGATCACGAACGAGAACGACTTTGACAAGTTGGACCTCTCGATTCGTGGTGAGTTGCCTGATGGGTACTACAAACAGTTCATCATGACCTTCAACCCATGGGATCAGAAGATTTGGCTGAAGCCAAGGTTCTTTGACAATCCCGATCCTGACGTACTTGCGTTAACAACGAACTACAT
>Ga0265297_10002619_pt1 | contig 35732 bp, 27 predicted proteins | sample Munlanlwell13791_FD_192502 | JGI IMG/M metagenome (GOLD analysis project Ga0265297, IMG submission 192502) | Leachate microbial communities from a municipal landfill in Southern Ontario, Canada - Leachate well 137-91 | ecosystem: Engineered > Solid waste > Landfill > Unclassified | place... | reverse complement strand
CAAATCCAAAATAAAAAAGGTGTATGTGGCTAAAGGCATCAAATATTTTAAAAAAATCAGAGTTGGCGAGTTCCTCATGGAGAACGGCACTTTACATATTGGTGACCGTATTATGATTATTGGTCCGACCACAGGTGTTCTCGAATTATCGGTCAACAGTTTATATTTTGAAGAAAAATCCACGGAATCTGTATCAAAAGGAGATTCATTTTCAATTCAAATTGAGGAAGTTATTCGTCCATCTGATAAAGTCTATAAACTAACGGAAGAGAAATGACCATCAGGGAATCTCAAATTCAAGATCAGTGATTTCCCAATTAGGCTTTAAATTTATTTCCTTATTATAATAAAATACTTCTTCAGGTTGGATTCCCTTATTCAGATTTCCCGAATCCCAATATCCATTTCCATTTCGGTCAATTATAATTCTGAACCTGTAGTTTCCCGGCCATAAATCATCAAATAAATAGGAGAATACCGATCCTTGATCGAGTTTATTTTCAATTAAAGGAATTCCCTTCTCATTTATTAGCTCTATGATAACTGGAAAGTCTGTTTTATCGGCCTTTACTGTTATTTGAATTTTTCCTAAATCCTCCTCTGAAGGCACGACAAAAGTGTAGCTTATTGAATCATTATATTTATTTTCAAATGAATAGAGCGCACTGTCCTCCAAAATAATTCTCGTTTGAGTCCCTTTTTTAAAGTCTCTATCAATCCTGTAAAACAAAGACTTATGAGGATTACTTTCTATTAATACATTATTAATTAATACTGAATCTTCATAAATCCTGATTTTCTGTGGGTCAATATAATTTAAGAGTTGGTTCACTTTTAACCATATTCCCTTATTGTTTCCGAAGAACACCGGGTTTATCGCTATTTCAAATTTATCCTCATCTTTTAGTATCTTACTTTTAAAAGGAGTTAACGTATCACTAAGTTCATCATTCAAACTTAAAATGAAATCCCCATGTTCCCGATCCTTTATCCAAAACAAGAAGGAATCCCTACCTTCATTTGCCTGATAATGAGTTATTTCAACTTTATTCGTATCCATAAGCTGGTAAATTTTAAAATGGTCTGCTCTCATATTCAGAACACATAATAACTTACTTTTACCAATATATTTTAACTCATTAATTTTAATCACACTATCTTTCTCCTTAAACATTAATAATTTAAGGTTAGAAGTGTCATTCATTAATTTAATGTGATTTGAAAGAAAAGCAACACGTTCACCAGGATCATAGTTCAAATCTCCATTTTGATCTTCCAAGGCATAAAGGATATATTCTCCGGATTTTAGATATTTCAATGTGAAATTACCTTTTTCATCACTGCTTGTAAAACTAATAGGTTTAGCAGAAAAGATACAACTATCGCAACCTTTTGGATGTAATAATACCCGTGCATTTTTGACTAATTGCATGGTGAATGCATCTTTGACCTGACCTCTAATTTCAAGGGAATCCAAAACATTTCCTGTGGTCAGCACATACTGATAGTCTTTTAGAATATTACCTTCCGTAATATCCGTAATAGAATTTCCAAAAAAGAAGCTATATGTAATATCTTTTTTTAAACTATCCCTTAATTCAATACTGATTTTTTTATTTTTTACGCTAATTTTTGGTTCCAGAGTAAGAGGAGGAACGATTTGGATTTCCGTTTTTGGATTTTTTAATTCGATATACTCGTCAAATTTAATTGTAATTTCAGAAGAATTAAATGTAGTAGATGGATTCTCAGGCACTTCTGAAATAACAGATGGAGGAGTTTTATCTTCGGGTCCTCCGGTCGGTACTTTTACGATAGCACATGAAGACAGTAGCAAAAGAGGCAGATAGAAGCCTAAAAATTTCACGTTCCCAATTTTTTTATCTGCCCAAAAATACGAGTAAAATTGAAATATCTGCCGGAGATACTCCACTGATTCTTGAAGCTTGACCAATACTTGATGGGCGGATTTTATCCAATTTTTCTTTTGCTTCCGATGATAGTGAATTCAGCGATTTGTAATCCATATCTGAAGGAATTGTTATCATTTCCAGTTTTTTCATTTTTATAACGAAATCTTTTTCTTTTTCGATGTAAGTTTTGTATTTCATTTGGATTTCTGCCTGCTCAATAATTTCATTATCAAAAGGTTCCAAAAATCTACGTACATTTTCGGCCACCCTTCCAATCACCTTAATACCTATCTCTGGTCGTAAAATAAGGTTGATAAGTTTTGTTCGCTGTGTAAACGGACTTCCCCCTGATATCTGAATGACTTTATTCAATTCAGAAGGAGAGGCACTCTCATTTTGAAAAAATTCTAAAATTTTATTAATATCCCGGTCTTTATCCCTAACCTTAAAATACCGGCCTTCATCTGCCAGTCCCAGGTGATAGGATTTTTCAGTCAGTCGTATATCGGCATTATCCTGTCGCAATAAAATCCGGTATTCCGCACGGGAGGTAAACATTCTGTAAGGTTCAGAGGTCCCCTTTGTTACAAGGTCATCAATTAATACTCCGATATACGCTTCGGATCTGTCCGGAACAAAGCTTTTTAAACTATTAATTTTTTGATGAGCATTAATTCCTGCGATAAGTCCTTGTGCAGCAGCTTCCTCATATCCGGTTGTTCCATTAATTTGTCCGGCAAAATACAGATTTTCAATTAGTTTAGATTCCAATGTATGGGAAAGTTGTTGTGGATTAAAATAATCATATTCTATTGCATAACCAGGTCTAAATATTTTTACGTTTTCAAATCCCTTAATTTTTTTTAGGGCTTCGTATTGAATATAATCAGGTAAAGAAGATGAAAATCCATTTACATAATACTCCACAGTATTCCAACCTTCCGGTTCAATGAATAACTGGTGTCTGTTACGGTCCGAAAACCGTTCAATTTTGTCCTCAATTGATGGACAATATCTTGGACCCACACCTAATATCCGGGCATTAAAAAGAGGAGATTTATCGAAACCTTTTCGCAAAATATTGTGACATTCCTCGTTGGTATAAGTGATAAAGCAGCTTCTTTGCCTGGATAAGGGAGTTGTACTTGATGAAAAAGAAAATTTTGAAGGATCTTCATCCCCTTTCTGTTCATCCATTTTATTGAAATCAATGGAACGCCCATCCACTCTGACAGGTGTTCCTGTTTTCATTCTGCCGCTTTCTAATCCAAAGTAATTTATTGATTCGGTCAAAGCTGTTGATGACTTTTCACCAATTCGTCCTCCTTCGAGTTGTACTTCCCCGATATGTATTTTTCCATTTAAAAATGTTCCATTTGAAAGTATTACAGATTTGGCTTTTATATTAAGTCCCATTTTGGTCACAACTCCATTGATTCTGTCATTTTTCACCAAAATACCGGTTACCATATCCTGCCAAAAGTCAAGGTTATGAATGTTTTCCAAAATATTTCTCCACTCTATTGAAAACAACATTCTGTCATTTTGTGATCTTGGGCTCCACATAGCTGGCCCCTTGGATTTGTTAAGCATTCGAAACTGTATCGCAGACATATCAGAAACAATTCCCGAATACCCTCCCATCGCATCAATTTCACGAACCAACTGGCCTTTAGCTAAACCTCCCATAGCTGGATTGCACGACATTTGCGCAAAGTTTTGCATGTTGGACGTAATTAGAAGGACTTTTGATCCCAATTTTGCTGCGGCTGCCGCTGCTTCACAGCCCGCATGTCCTGCACCAACAACAATTATATCATAATCTTGTAACATATTTTTGTTTCACGTGAAACTTACTTTTATTAAGTATTCATCTTCCTTTTTTCTCATTTTTGTCTTGTTTTCATTGCTATCATCCTGATATCCAATGAGATGAAGCATAGAGTGTATTGTTATTCTAAAAAATTCATTTCCTACACTACACTTATTTTTCCTGGCATTTTCAATGATTCTGTCCAACGATAATAAGATATCTGCCTCAATCAACTCCTTGTCCTCCGCATAATTCATACTTATGGTATCAGTATAGTAGTCATGGTTTAAGATTATTTTATTCCATTTCAAGATTTTCGTGTCATTCATTATATTGATTTCCAGTCGCTTAATATGCTTATTGTGGTCTTTTGCTATTTTAAATAGCAACTCGCGCATTACGTCTAAATCTATTTCAGGGTAACTATTCAAAACAACGCTGTTTCTATAATAAATGCTCATCTGATTAAGTTAAGCGTTCCAAAATAACGGAACCCTGTTCCGTTTTTTCCGTACATGACTGCACGATAATAATACACGCCCTGCGGGGCTCTTTTTTGATTTTTTAAATTACCCGTCCAACCTTTTTCCAATTCAGATGTTTCCCATACCAGTTCACCCCAACGATTAAAAATTTGAATTTTAGATTCATCCCAATTAATAAGTTTGCCAACAGGAATAAAAATTTTGTTGCTTTCAATAGAAGATCCTGGACAAAACACTGTCGGAAAAAAAGCTACCATATCCCCGGTAACACAAACCACATTAGATTTTGAGATTGCCTTCGTCCCATATGAAGAACTATTTTCTTCTGCTAGAATATAATAACATTTTTCGTATCCCTGAATTTCCTTATCCTTCAAGCCTGAACTGAATAAATTTACTTTTGCATCAAGGAATTGTTCAGGTACCCATACTTGTTCTTCCTTGTCTTCGGAAAAAAGAACCTGATTTTCAATCCCTTTTTCCCAGTGAAAGTATGTATTCCATTCCAAAAAATAGTTGTTTTCAATTTTTTTCTTCTTTAACAGAATATTGCTACCAAAATTGGATTGCTTCCCTTCACTATTACAATTGTCAATTATTGCAACTTTATAGTAATATCTAATACTATCTACATTTACCTGATTATCAATATAATTATACACAAGATCTCCTGTAAAATCTATCAGCGAATAAGGATTCAATGATAAGGTATCTTCTCCTTTATAAATTTGGAAGGATTTTATACCTGATTTATTTTCAACCAACCAATTAAGTTCCAAATTATCTTTTACTACATCAATATTCTGCAGATAAATATATCCCGGATTTTCTATAAACTGAGTTATAAAACATTGCACATTTGATGATGTGGAGTACTCCAACTTGGTATTATAGCATCGGATATACATGCAGTAATTCGTTTTATTCTTCAATCCTTTTAAAGAGATAAATGTGGAATTTCCATTTGTTGAATCAAACACAAATTCGTTTCCGCCATCCTCTTTGACGACTATTTTATAGATACAGTCATTTGCATTCCAATAAGAATAAGGTGTCCAAGCTAAATTTACCTCCTTGTTACAACTATCCTGAGAATATCCAATAAAGAGTGTTTTATGTCCGAATGAGATTGCAGACAGATTATCACAACTATCAAAAGCAACAACTCTGTACTGAACTTCACTTTCATTGGGGTTTCTGCTACCAGTGTCGTAGTATGAGGTATTCGTTTTGCCTAAAACAGTATCTATAACAATGTTTTTATTGTTTTTATCCACGTAATATATGATATATCCTTTTGTATCTCCTGATTTACTCTCTTTCCATCCAACAATTGTTTTTCCTGTCAAAACGCTTACCGTATCAATTTGAATATTGTCCGGACTAATTTTATCAATTTGCATAGTGTCGCTTAAAACAGAGTCTGTATTTGTTCCGCAAATCCTGTATCCTTTCAGAAAGTATTTCCATTGATTAGATATATCTCCCGCTTTAATACAAAGAAAGTTTGTTGCATAATAGTTATGCACTTCCCCAATCTTTTTAAAGGTACTAAGATCGTTTTCCTTACCCCAAATCTCATAAAAAATAAAATCCTCACAAGTATCCATATTTGATATCCACGTAATTTGAATGTCATTATTAGCGTCCAAACAAATACGCTCCATATAAATATCCTGAGCTGCAGACCTAAAAGTCATAAAGATGATTATACTTATAATATTTATAATTTTGCAGCTCAAAATAATGAAAGTGTATCTATAACAATTTTTCTTCCAATTTATTTCTAAATCATAATAAACAAAACAAAATTAAGGACATCAAAGAAGAAAGGCTTAATAAATTAATATCTGAATGCGGTTATTGTTCAAGACGAAAGGCAGACGATTTAATTTTAAACGGAAAAGTCACTATTAACGGCATAATAATAAACCAACTTGGAACCAAAGTCCCGATAAACTCAGAGATATTCATTGATGGAAAACGTCTTGTTCCTCAAGACAAAATTTATCTTGTACTAAATAAACCTAAAGACTGTATTTCGACCGCTTATGATCCGGAAAACCGAAAAACGGTGCTTGATTTCTTAGATAACAGGTTAAAAGAAAAGGTTTTTCCTGTAGGAAGACTTGACAGAAATACCACCGGAATATTGTTACTGACAAATGATGGAGATCTTACATACAGACTTACTCATCCCTCACTTAAAATAAAGAAAGTATATCACGCTACTTTAGATAAAAGTTTAAATAAAAGTGATGCAGTTAATTTGGTAGAGGGCATTATTATAGAGCAAGAAAGTCTCTCCTTTGACTCTGTTGAATTTATTGATTTTCAGAACAAACGCAAAGTGGAAGTTGTAATTCATTCCGGTAAATATCATTTCATTAAGATTATGTTTGAAAAATTAGGTTATAAAGTGATATATCTTGATAGGGTATCATTTGCAGGGATTGTTAAAAAATTCTTAAAACGCGGAGAGTGGCGCTATCTTAATCAACAAGAAATTGAAATGTTGAAAAAGATGTAATCAGTGTCCTTATTTTGTGGGAAAGATGTTTAAAATATTTTACCAACATCTTTTATAAGTCATTCTATATTTTAATTGTTTCTATTGTCTTTAAAAGTTGCTGATTTTATACATTTCATTAACAAAATTTAAACCTTCATACCGTTATTCTTATCTACAATATTGTTATCCTCATTAATCTAAATATTTGTTAACTGATTGTTTTTCCTTCTTTTAAACTGTTAATAAAGTTATATTATTGTTTAAGCTTTGTACAAATTGAATCTTGCAATAGGAGATCAGTATTTTTTGTTAACAGTATTATGATGATGATTAATGAATTTTAAAATTTATAAAAGAATTAATATTAATAAGTTTTGTTTGAATTCAAAAACACAAAAACTTATAAGGAACAAATTTTAACTTTGTTTGTCTTTATAATACGAATTAAGAATATCGCAATGCACAGTTTGGATCATTTAAAAAGTTTGATTGATAAAGAAATAAAGGATTTAGGATTAAAAATTGACCCAAAAGATTTATATGATCCTGTTTCTTATATTTTACACATGGGAGGCAAAAGAATACGTCCTTTATTAACCTTACTATCTTGTGACATGTTTGGAGGAAATGTAACGGATGCTATAAAACCGGCATTAGGAATGGAGATGTTTCATAATTTTACCCTTATTCATGATGATATAATGGATAATGCGGAAATACGAAGGGGTAAAGATACTGTTCATAAAAAGTGGAACGGAAATCAGGCCATTTTAAGCGGTGACGCCATGTTGATCCTGGCCAATCAGATGATGTTGCAAGTGGAAAACAAATTGGTGCGTGAAGTTATGGATTTATATAATGAATGCGGACTTAAAGTATGTGAAGGACAGCAATATGATATGAATTATGAAAAAACAGAAAACATTTCTTTGAATGACTATCTGAAAATGATTGAACTTAAAACTGCTGTTTTGTTGGCAGGATGTCTCAGGCTTGGAGCGGTTATCGCAAAAACGGATAATAATAACAAAGAATTGATTGAACAATTTGGGATAAACCTGGGAATTTCTTTTCAGATTGAAGATGATTTATTGGATGCTTTTGGTGACGCTGATACTTTTGGAAAAAAAATCGGAGGAGATATTATTATAAATAAAAAGACATTTTTGCTTGTTAAAGCAATGGAATTGGCTGACCATTCTCAGCTTACGGAAATAAAATACTGGCTGAATAAAGAAAACATACAGCACGAAGAAAAAATTAAAAATATCATCAGGATTTACAGTAATTTACAAATTGAGAAAATAGCATTGGAAACAAGCAAATATTATTTTGATGAGGCTATGAAATATCTTGATCAAACAGATGTAGATCATTTAAAAAAAATACGATTAAAGGAATATGTAAACGGATTTTTTAATCGTAATATATGATGATATCATTAAAGAATCATACTTAATAAATTTGCAGTCGAATTAAATTGAAATTATATTATGCAACAATACACCCCCGGACGTTTTAGCATTTTACCCCCGGTCGTAAAAAACCTGTTGATTATTAACGGTCTATTTTATTTAGCAACCATCGTTTTAAACCGATTTGATATTCATTTGGTTGATATTCTGGGATTACGATATTTTGGCTCGGATCTTTTCAAGCCCTTTCAACTGGTTACGTATATGTTTATGCACAGTGACCAGTCGTTTACGCATATTTTATTTAATATGTTTGCTTTATGGATGTTTGGATATGCGATTGAAAATTTTTGGGGACCAAAACGTTTTCTTATTTATTATTTGATAACTGGTATTGGAGCAGCTTTACTTCATTATGGTGTATTTTACCTGGAACATATGAAATTCCTGGTTCCTATTAATGATTATCTTTCCAATCCCGAATCCATGGAATATAAAGAGAAAGTTGCATATATACTAAGAAATCTTACCATTCCACCTATGACTGCGGAAAATATTAATGTTGAAATTGTCGAAACCATCAAAGCGAAAATTTTGGATGCACCTGTAGTAGTTGGTGCTTCCGGAGCTGTATTCGGTATTTTACTGGCATTTGGTGTCATGTTCCCTAACACGGTCATTTATTTGTATTTTGCATTTCCAATTAAAGCAAAGTGGTTTGTTGTCTTGTATGGAGTGCTGGAATTGTATTTTGGAATTTCCAACAAAGGAGAAGGAGGCGTTGCTCATTTTGCCCATATTGGAGGCATGCTGATAGGTTTAATTCTCTTGAAATATTGGAAAGTAAAACGATTAAACTAAGAAAAATCCCTGTATTAATATCTTCAGTTTTTATTAGGAAATAATTACCATATTTGTTATTTTCGATTTTCGATTTTGTTGAGTTTAACAAATACAGACAGATAAAAGACTAATTATGTTCGATAAAAGCATTTATATAGAACGCAGAAAAAAACTTGCAGAGGATGTAAAAAATGGAGTAATTTTAATCATGGGAAATAATGAATCTCCCATGAATTATCCCAAGAATACTTACCATTTTAGGCAGGATTCAAATTTTTTGTATTTTTTTGGGCTGGATCATGATGGACTGGCAGGGCTCATTGACATTGATGAAAATAAAGAATACATTTTCGGCAATGATGTGGATATGGATGACATCATCTGGATGGGTTTTCAACCATCCATGAAAGCTAGGTGTGCATCAGTAGGGGTGGAGCATACTCTTCCATTTGATGAGATTGAAAATTATTTAAAAGCAGCTCACACCAGAGGACGAAAAATACATTTTCCTCCTCCATACCGTCATGATAATATGATCTGGTTAAACCGCGTTTTGAAAATTCCTTTTAAAGAGATGGCAGACCATTCATCGGAATTACTTATTGCATCCATTGTAAAACAACGATCTGTCAAAAACCAATATGAAATTATTGAAATAGAAAAAGCCATAGAAACAGCATGGCTTATGCATACCACAGCCATGAAAATGGCAAAGGAAGGGATTGTTGAACGAGAGATTGCCGGTGTTATTGAAGGTTTAGCATTAAGCAAAGGAGGCCCTGTTTCATTTCCTGTGATATTAAGTATCAACGGACAAACTTTACATAATCATTATCACGGTAATATATTGAAAAAAGGTTTTATGATGGTCGTGGATGCGGGATGTGAAACGGAGATGCATTATTGTTCGGATATTACCCGCACTGTTCCTGTTGGAGGACTATTTAATACCCGGCAAAAAGAAGTGTATCAGGCCGTATTGGATGCCCAGAAGACTGCGATTTCTCATACAAAACCAGGAATTGCCAATAAGGAATTACACCTTTTGGCATGCAGAAGCCTTGCTGAAAGTTTGAAAGCGATCGGATTAATGAAAGGGAATATGGAAGACGCAGTGAAAGCAGGTGCACATGCTCTTTTTCTTCCTCATGGATTAGGGCACATGATGGGTTTGGATGTTCATGATATGGAAGACTTGGGAGAAAAATTTGTGGGATATGATGAATCAGTAGAACGTAGCTCGCAATTTGGACTTTCTTTTCTTAGGTTTGCAAAAAAACTGCAAACAGGAAATGTATTTACAATTGAACCAGGGTGTTACTTTATCCCGGCTTTAATTGACCAATGGAAGAGTGAAAAAAAATTCACCGAATTTCTCAATTACAACCTAATTGAAACCTACAAGGATTTTGGTGGAATTCGCATTGAAGATGATATTTTGGTTACTGAAACGGGATCTAAAGTACTAGGTAAAGCAATACCCAAAACGATCACTGAAATCGAAAATTTAATGGCGATATAGTGTAATTAAATTAGTATTTTTGTAAGCGAAAAATGAATTGAATCTATTTTTCTCTTAATACAAAATGAAATGAACAAGTTAAATAGCTTGGTCGAAATACACAATACATGGTTATACTTTAATAATTAAGGATCTATGCTTGATAATGTAGCTTTGGACAAAATTTTCTTTTTAGATATTGAAACAGTTCCTCAATATCCATCCTATGAAGAAACACCGAAAAAATTAAGGGAACTGTGGAATATAAAATCAGAAAAAACTACTTTTCTGCAACAGGAAGAAGATTCTTCGATATCCTACGAAAGAGCTGGTATTTATGCAGAATTTGGAAAGATTATATGCATTTCGGTGGGTGTTTTCATCAGGGATGGATCATTCATGAAATTCAGGATTAAATCATACTACAACGATAATGAAAAAATTATTCTTGAGCAGTTTTCAGATCTTATGAACAAACATTTCAATATCAAGTTAAATTTTTTATGTGCGCATAATGGGAAAGAATTTGATTTTCCATATATTTCGAGACGTCTTGTTTGTAACCACATGCCGATTCCGGATCCTTTGGACAATTGGGGTAAAAAACCCTGGGAGACAGAGTATTTACTGGATACTATGCAAATGTGGCGTTTCGGAGATTATAAGAACTATACTTCCCTGAATCTTTTATGTACCATATTGGGAATACCTACCCCTAAAGACGATATACAAGGCAAAGATGTCGGGAAAGTGTATTGGAAGGATAAAGATCTGGAGCGTATTGTTACCTATTGTGAAAAAGATGTGCTGGCTATTGCCCGGTTAATGCAACGCTTCAAGGGTTTTGAGCCGATCAATGACCCGGATGTTATCATTGTTAAATAAGAGCGAATGAAGAAAGTTATCGTTCTGACCGGAGCCGGGATAAGCGCTGAAAGCGGATTGCAGACATTCCGCGATCCCGGAGGATTATGGGAGAAATATGATCCTTATGTATTGGCCTCTCCTCAAGGTTGGGCTGAAAATCCGGCATTGGTGCTGGAGTTTTATAATTTGAGAAGGCAAAAAGTCAGGGAAGCATTGCCCAATCCGGCTCATCTTGCTTTGGTTACTCTTGAAGAAGGCTATGATGTTACCATTATTACCCAGAATGTTGACAATTTGCATGAAAGGGCTGGATCTTCCCGCGTTTTGCATCTGCATGGTGAGATCATGAAAGCCAGAAGCACAAAAGATGAGCAGCTTATTTACGATCTTGGCGATAATGATATACAAATTGGCGATATTTGTGAAAAAGGATTTCAACTTCGACCACATGTGGTATGGTTTGGTGAAATGGTTCCGATGATGGATAATGCTGCAGAAATAGTTCATTCAGCGGATATTTTCATTATAATTGGAACTTCGTTAGCTGTTTATCCGGCAGCAAATCTGATTCATGAAGTGAGTCGTGATGCAGTAATTTACATTATAGACAAACAAATTCCCCAAATACAATTAATCAAAAATATACAGAGTATTGAAAAATCTGCTTCCATGGGTGTTCCGGAACTTGTCAATGAGTTGCTCTTAAAAAATAAATTAAGATGATGTCCGTATTGATCTTGGTTGTACATTGAAAGCTAAAATAATACTGCAAAAAGTTAAATGATAGAAGAATCATGACTACCAAGCGATGGATAGCGAAAGAAATCCCTGATGCAATAATTGTCGGACAGCTGGAAAAAGACCTGAAAGTCAGCCACATGATTGCTACACTCATTGCCCAGAGGGGAATATCAACTTATGAGGAAGCCAGAATCTATTTCAGTCCCAAGAAAAAGGATTTATTTGATCCTTTCCTGATGAAGGATATGGAAAAAGCGGTACATCGGATTCATGAAGCGATTGTTAAAAATGAAAAAATATTGGTATATGGCGATTATGATGTTGATGGTACCACTTCAGTAGCTATTGTTTTTCGTTTTTTCAGCAGTATTTATCAAAACCTGTTATTTTATGTTCCGGATCGCTTTCATGAAGGTTATGGAATTTCAATGGAGGGGATTGATTATGCTATTGAACAGGATGTCAATTTAATTATTGCCCTTGATTGCGGTATTAAAGAAGTTGAAAAAGTAAAGTACGCTGCATCACATCACATTGATGTTATTATTTGTGATCATCATACACCGGGTGCAGAATTGCCGGAAGCATGGGCCATTTTGAATCCGAAACAAATTGCCTGCACTTATCCCTATAATGAATTATCAGGATGCGGGATAGGTTTTAAATTAATACAAGCTTATACAGAAGCCTATAAAATTCAGTTTGATCCATTTACTTTGATTGATTTTGTGGCCGTTAGCATTGCTTCCGATATTGTTCCGATGACGGGTGAAAACAGGACTCTTTGCTTTTTAGGATTGGAGAAAATCAACCATGATCCTTCTATTCCCTTTATGGCGATGAAAGAACAGTTGTCAATAGAAAAAGAGCTAAGCGTTACGGATCTTGTTTTTATTATCGGTCCGCGCCTTAATGCTTCGGGAAGGATTACACATGCCAGAACGACTGTAGAATTTTTGCTGGCCACTACTTTTGAAGGTGCCATTTCACAAATGGCACTTATTGATCACAACAATGTGGAACGTAAGGATATTGACCATCAAACTTTGCTGGAAGCTCTGCAAATAATAGAGAATGATGAAATTTTAAGGGAAAAAAAATCCACCGTGCTTTATGACCCTTCCTGGCATAAAGGGGTAATAGGTATAGTAGCTTCCAGGGTAATTGAACATTATTATAAACCAACCATACTTCTGACGGAATCGGAAGGATATCTGACCGGTTCTGCGCGGAGCATCCGTGATTTCAATCTATATCAGGCTTTGGAGAAATGCAGCGATCTTCTTGAAAAATTCGGAGGCCATCAGTACGCAGCCGGACTCAGCTTGAAGCAAGATAAATTTGATGCTTTTTGTGCTAAATTTGAAAGTATTGTAAGCGAATCGGTTACGGAAGAAATGATGATTCCCGTTTTGGACTACGATTTGGAACTTGATCCCGACCTGATCACCTTTTCCTTTATTCGAACGCTACTTCGATTTGGTCCGTTTGGCCCCGGAAATATGAAACCACGTTTTGTGACCCGAAATGTTAAAGTTAGCGGTGAAGTGCGTATCGTTGGCAATAAACATTTAAAATTCAACATACAAGCCGGTAAAAACAAACAACTGGGAGCTATCGGATTCGATCTAAGTTTTTATGCAGAACATATTGACAAGGGTCAATTGTTTGATATTTGCTATGTAGTGGAAGAAAATCAATGGAACAACAATGTTTATATTCAGTTGAACATTAAAGATATTCATTTACATTAATATAAAAAGAATGGCATATGTTGCTTAAAACTGAAAATCTGGTCAAGATCTATAGAAAGAGGAGGGTTGTTGACGGAGTAAACATAGAGATCAGGAAAGGAGAGATTGTTGGTTTATTAGGTCCGAATGGAGCAGGAAAAACAACGACTTTTTATATGATTGTGGGATTTATTACACCTTATGCCGGACGGGTTTTTCTCAACGACCTCGAAATTACCAATTTAGCCATGTACCGAAGAGGGCAAATGGGAATCAGTTACCTGGCACAGGAGGCATCTGTATTTCGTAAATTAAGTGTTGAAGATAATATCAAAGCAGTTCTGGAATTATCGTCCATGAAAAAGAAAGACCAAAAAGAAAAACTTGAAAATCTGTTGGCCGAATTTGGATTGACGAATGTGCGGAAAACACGAGGGGACTTATTGTCGGGAGGGGAAAGGCGCAGAACGGAAATTGCACGCGCCTTGGCTACTGAACCTGATTTTTTCCTTTTGGATGAACCTTTTGCAGGCATTGACCCTATTGCTCTTGAAGACCTGCAAAGCATCGTAGCCAAATTGAAAAATAAAAATATCGGTATTCTCATCACTGATCATAATGTTCAGGAAACTTTATCCATTACAGACCGCGCTTATCTTCTTTTTGAAGGAAAAATATTGAAACAGGGAACAGCGGAAGAACTGGCTGCCGATGAACAGGTGCGAAAAGTTTACCTGGGAACCAACTTTGAGCTGAAACGCAAAGTTTTCTAAGGAGTACTATTCTTCACTTATTATAATTTTGTCTATAACATCTCCCTGACGGATGAGGTCAATGATTTCCAAACCCTCATACACTTTTCCAAAACAAGTATGATGACGGTCAAGATGTGCAGTATTTTGCCGGCTGTGGCAGATAAAAAACTGGGAACCACCGGTGTCTCTTCCGGCATGGGCCATTGACAACACTCCGCGATCGTGATATTGATTATCTCCATCCAATTCACATTTGATTTTATACCCCGGGCCACCCATCCCATTTCCGTTTGGACATCCTCCCTGAATAACAAAATCAGGGATGACTCTGTGAAAGGTCAGTCCATTATAAAAGCCTTTTTTTGATAATTCAATAAAATTTTTGACGGTATTGGGTGCATCTTTTTCATAAAAATGCACTTTCATTGTTCCTTTTGCGGTGATGATCTCTGCTTTGTACATGGATTAAACATTTATATTTGAAAACAAAAATATACATAATTTTTAACCCCTACCTATACCATAACTCAAAACGGAAAATCCTCTTTTGGGCTGAAAATTTGTTCCGTTTGTTTGCTTTCTGCTTTTTTTGCAATCAGGTGTATGGGATTTCCTTCGACATAGATGGCTTTGTAAGGTTTTGTCGGACAGGCATATTCACAGGCACCACAGCCCACACATATCTCATTGTTTATCTCAGGAATTTTCAGGTTTTTCTTCCAGGGGATCATGTGCACTGCCTGAGTAGGACAATGTTCAGCACAGGAGCCACAATCCTTGTGTCGGGTGAACACGACACAATTATCAAGGACCAGTTGCACTTTGCCGATCTGTGTTTTATGTTTTTCCGTTAAGGTCAAGGTATGAATTGCTGCACTGGGACAAACCTGTCCGCAAATAACGCAATCGTAATTGCAGAAACCGGCATTGCTGTCGAGATGCGGTTGTAAAATACCTTCAAAACCGTATTCAAAAAGAGAAGGTTGCAGGACTTTTGTCGGGCATGATGTGACACAAAGATGGCAGGAAGTGCATAAAGTAGTAAAATGAAATAATCCTTTTGAACCGGGAGGTGTAACAGGATGCTTTTTATGAATGGGGATGGTACCGTCAGTATGAGGTCTTCCCCTTCGATGTCTTCCCTGAGTCATTGATTTTAAAGGAATAGCGGCAATTAGGAAAGTGAATAAAATTTGAAGTGCCTTACGCTTTGACTTGTCACCGGAGGGGTTTTGTTTGATCGTTTTATGAAAACCGGATAATTCGTAAGAAATACCTCCTTCGGGGCAGGACGAAAGGCAGTTGTAACAGGCTACACAACGTGACATATCCACAGTGCAATTCCGGATATCAATACAGGACGCTTTACATGTACTGCTACAATCCCCGCAGCTGGTGCAAGAGGTTTTGAACATTTTAATTTTAAAAAGGGAAAAACGGGATAATAGTCCAAGAATAGTACCTACAGGACAAACCGTATTGCAGTATAATCTGCCATGGAAAGTGGCAAAATAAATGATCAGCATTAAAAAAGACAGGGGAAATAAAAGGATGGTCCAGTCGGGTAGAATAAACTCTTCACGGTAAATAGTGTAGATATTCATTTTTTCGAGAAGAAATGATAGTCCATTATTCAAGTATAAAAGCAAAGGTTTGCCAATATTTGCAGCAATTCGACCGTAATTACTGAAAGGATCCAGTAAATTGACCAGTATTGTAGTCCCCATGAAGAGAAAGATGATGGTCAAGCCCAGGAAGCCGTATCTGTACAAATTTCTGGCTTTTGAGAATCTGAAAATCTTTCTTTTTTTGAATTTTTCAGATATTCGGGAAATAATGTCCATCATAGTGCCCAGCGGACAAAAAAAAGAACAATAAATACGACCAAATAAAAAACTCAAAACTAAAATTACAATAAAACCGCTGGCAGCAATGGCCAACGAGCTGCTGAAAAAATTCAGGAGGGAGGGTATAAATTGGAAATACAACAGAGTTTTTATCCAGGAATCGGGGATGATGTTTCTAAAATCGAGAAATACAATAGTAGTAGCCAGAAGGAACACGAGAGAAACAATGACACGGATTTTTTTCAGAACCGAAAGTGTCATAAGCATTTACATATTAATACGTGCAATTTTCAATTTTGAAAGGTCTTTTTCACCGATTTTCATTTGACTGGCAAGGGAAATGTGTTTTACATCTTCTGCTTTTTTACCGAACAGAGCAACAGCGGCAACATCGGCAGCAACTATATCGGAAGAAATGATTTGAGTCTGAAAAAGCTGAACATCATTGGTACTGACTCCCCTGGGACCATTTTTTAGCATCACGCGATAGGCATCCACAATATTTAAATGAGGTTTTTTGCTATAAAGACAATAATCTGCAATGCATTGGTGTAAATCATTCCTGTGCCAGAATCGCCTGTCCCATACAACGCCCATCAGATTTTTCATACTGACGGTCATATCAGCAGAACCGTGGTTTTTTAAAACAGGAACATTTATAAAAACATCAGATTCAAGAATCAGTTCGTGTACTTTTGCCGATTTTAAGACTTTTGCACCAGGGATTGTCACTTCCTGGAAATAGGATTCAGAATTGGCAGGAGCTACCTTTGCATTGGCTTCTTTGGCTGCTTTTTCAATACCACTTTCCTGGTAACATTTAATCCAATTGTCGCAGGTATTATCAAATACATAAACGGTTTTGGCGCCTGCCTGATAGCAGTGTTCTATGATACGTTTAATCAGGAGAGGATTCGTTGTTGCAGCACGATCGGGTTCGACTGACCATCCAATATTGGGTTTCACAACAACTGTCTGACCTTTTTTTACAAAACGGCCCATACCTCCCAGAACTTTAATGCCGCGATCGAACATGGCATCGGCCTTGCCCCCTTTAATAGCAACCAAATCATAAGCGTCAAGAGGAGCTGTGGCCGAAAACACTTTTTCGAAAGGTAAAAGATTAAATCCAATCCCGGCTGCCACACCAGCTGCGAGTCCCGTTTTTATAAAATCACGCCTTTTCATATCTTTCTTAATGAAAAACAAATTTATTGATTATGATATGATCATGAAAGATTTTTTGCATTTTACCATGTATTACCACTTTTACCTTTATTTTTACAACAAAAAAAAGCAGCCTTATTAAGATAATTGGGCCTTTATATAAAAAATTTAACAGAAAATATGAACCTGAATATCACCCTTAAATCAAATGCAATACGATCAGTCATTTTTGATGTTATGGCGGTTCTGCTTGTATATATAATCCCCACTTTATCTCATCTGACCGGTTTCCCACTCTATTATGCCGAACCCATGCGAATACTTGTCATATTTGCACTGGTGCATACGAAGAGAATAAACGCCTATGTTCTGGCATTTACGTTACCTTTATTCAGTTTTACCATTGGATCTCATCCTGTGTTTGTCAAATCACTGCTCATGGCAGCGGAACTTGGTTTGAATGTATTTTTGTTTTATTTTTTGCAACCCTATTTTAAACATCTGTTTCCTCGGATTTTGCTCAGTATTGTTTTAAGTAAACTTTTTTATTATTTGCTCAAATATGGGATGATCACCTTTTTACTTTTAGAGGGAAATCTTATAGCTACTCCTGCTGTTTTTCAGATTGGAGTGAGCCTGTTGCTGAGTTTTTATGTTGTCTTCTTTTATAATAAAAAGGCGGGTGTTTAGCACCAATCCTGATGAATTTCAAATTTCCGCATATCATTTTTCAGGCGTTGGTTGCTTTTATTTTAACAGTAATCCTGATGATTTTGCTCAGAACTTTGGGTTATCGCGGGATGGAATGGGAGATATCCTTGATGGTGTACAGCCTTTTTGTTGTTATTAATCCTTTTTTAATCAAGCCACTGGATTCATTTCGCAACTATGTGAGAACATCTTTGCTCTTTGCGGTAGCTTTAGCTCTGGACATGATCATATTATCTTCACTTTTTACAGCAACGAATATTCATGATATTCCGGGTAAGGCATTGTATTTTATAATTCCTTTTCTTTTTTATCCGCTTCTTTTTTTCTTTTCAAGCCTTTATCGAAGGTTTCAGCACGACAAGGAAAAAATCAATAATTATCTGGATAATGTGTGATTTAAACATCAAATTATAAGGTAATGAGTGCATGCCCAATTTCATATTTTAATGGGTCTTTTCTGCCGGATGATGAAATTCATATATCGCCTCATGACCGAGGTTTTGTATTTGCTGACGGAACGTATGAAGTGTTTCGAAGTTTCAGGGGTAAATTGTTTTTTGCCGGGGAACATATAAAACGTTTGAGTTATAGTCTTAGTGAATTGAAAATTGAGTTCCCGGAATTGGATAACATCATTCCAACAGTTAATAAGCTTCTTGAATTAAACGGACTTTCGAACAAGGAAGCGACCATTTATCTCCAGATCACCCGAGGTGTTTACAAAAGAATGCACCCCTTTCCCAATGAAAAAGTCAAACCAACCCTCTATATCAATGTAAAGGAATTTATTCCGTACACAGATTATTTGTCAAAGGGTGTGAAATGTATAAGCGTAAAGGATATTCGATGGCATCGTTGTGATATTAAAACAATTGCCCTATTGCCCAATATACTTGCCAAGCAAGCCGCAGCGGAGGAAAATGCTTATGAGGCCATTATGATCAGGGATGGTTTTGTAACGGAGGGTACACATACCAATGTATTTGGAGTGAAAGACGGTATAATTTACACGCATCCAAAATCCAATCATATTTTATCAGGCATCAGCCGTGAAATTGTAATCCAATTGTGTAAAGAGAATAAAATAGATTTGGTTGAAAAGGCTATTCCCGAGCGTTTACTGACTGAGCTTGATGAGTTGATGCTGGTCGGTACCTCCACAGAAGTAATGCCAGTGATCATGATTAATGATCGCAAAATTAAAGGGGGTAAGCCGGGACCTGTATGCCTGAATTTACAACAGCTTTTCAAGAATTTTGTAAAAAACTACCTCGAAGAGCAAGAAAACCATTAATCTTCGGAGAATTCAATAAGCATTTTGCGGTAAGCATTGAAAATATTGGCGCGGGAAACAAAGCCAAGGTATTTGCCTTTATGGATGACCGGCAGATTCCAGTATCCGGTAGATTTGAACTTTTCCATGACATTATCCATTGTATCGTCAAGGGAGACAGATTCTTTGGCCTGTATCATAAGTTCACGCATTTTTACCGTGTCATAGGATTCCTGATCGAACATGATGCTTCTGACATTATCGAGAGGGATCAATCCTAAATAATTTCCTTCCTCATCAACTACGGGGAAAATATTTCTTACCGAATCTTTAATAACTTTTACCAGGTGCCGGAGGTTTTGGTCCGGATGCACGGTGATAAAATTTGTTTCAACCAGGTTTTCGACTTTTAAAAGAGTAAGTACTGTTTTGTCTTTATGATGCGTCAATATTTCACCACGAATGGAAGATTGATAGGTATAAATGGAATAGGGAGTAAAATATCTCACAGTCACATAAGAAATAGCTGCTGTAAGCATAAGGGGCAGAAAAAGCTCATATCCCCCGGTTACTTCAGCAATTAGAAAGATTGCTGTCAAAGGTGCGTGCAGAATACCGGAAAGAGTTCCGCACATGGCTACTAAGGTAAAATTACTGAGGGATAAGTGAGCAAGGTTTAGATAATTCAAAGTAGCTGCAAAGAAAAATCCGGTAACAGATCCCAGGAAGAGCGAAGGAGCAAAGAGTCCACCGACACCGCCTGCGCTTAAAGTCAGGGAAGTTGCAAATACTTTGGATAAAATCAGGAGAAGAAAAAAGATCATTATCACGAAGGCATTGTGAGTAAAACCTGAAAAAATACTTCTTTGCATTAATTCATCAAAGGAGCCTGAAAGTAAGGCATTAATGGATTCATACCCCTCTCCGTAAAGAGGTGGCAGGAAAAAGATAATTGTCCCCAGCAACAATCCGCCAATGAGAATTTTGTAATACGAATTTGATATTTTATCGAATAGCGACTGGACTTTAATGAAAACTTTTGTAAAATAAACACTGATAAGTCCGCAGATGATGGCAAGAAAAAGGAAAAATGGAATATCAGAAAAGAGAAATTCATCCTGCAGATTGAAATGGAACAGAATATCTTTTCCAAGGAAAAAATGAGAAGTGAGGACTGCTATGGATGAAGCCAGCAATAAGGGAACGAGGGAAGAAATCGTCAGATCAATCATGATCACCTCTATTGAAAAAAGCATAGCTCCGATAGGAGCTTCAAAAATAGCTGCCATAGCTCCGGAGGCAGCGCAACCGATCAGCAGGGTTCTTGAACGAAAATCCATGTGCATGGTTTTTCCCAAATTGGAACCGATAGCGGCTCCTGTAACAACAGAGGGGCCTTCAAGTCCCACGCTTCCTCCAAAACCCACGGTAAGTACACTGGTGATGATGGAAGAAAACATATTGTGTTTTTTTATGATGGCGTTTTTCTTGGATATAGCCAGGAAAATTCCCGGAATGCCATGACCAATAGGATGACGGATTATGTATTTAATGATCAGAACTACGATAAGGATTCCTGCCACAGGGTAAAGAAAATATAAAAAATTGAAATAATAATTTTCAAAACCTTTGGTAAGAAGTGATTTAATAATATAGACGAAGTTTTTAATGGTTACAGCAACAAGTCCGGTAACCAATCCGATCACCGCACTCAGAAAAAGAATGAAATCTTTATCTTTAACATGGCGCATACGCCATGCTAAAAAATCCCTGAGATATTGCTCAAATCTGACGAATATAGATTTAAATGCATTCAAATGTTAAAGATTAAAAGACAAACATGCGGATTTTTTTAAAATAATAACACATCTATTTTCTTTTCCTGAAAATCAAATATAGGAGAAAAATGAATAAAAAAGAAGAAGAAATAATAAAGGCGTAAATAATTGTTCGATTTTCATAAGTAAAAGTGACAATATGCTTGCCTTTATCAAGATAGGCGGCCATAAACAAAATATTGGCATTCATGATACGGGTATTGTTACCATCCACCTTTAATTTCCACCCCGGGAAGGAAGACTGCAAGAAAACAAGTAAAAGTGGATGGGCAGTATGTATTTTTGCACTGATTTGGACCGGAGAAAAGGAGGTAATGACAATTTGATCCTTTGAACTCATTTTAAGAGAATCAGATGCAAGTAATTCATAGTCGGTTTTATTTAAATAAACATCTGTTCGTGAGGAAGAATCCGTAAAATGATCCGGCAAATTTTTAGCATTACGAACCTGATCACTTAAATACAGAATATTGTTTTGAAGACAAAGAGCAGCAAATTCGGGATGATCATCAAAAAGATCAAAATAAGACGTTAACCAAAATGAACTGAATCCTTCATGGGAAATCTTTTTACTGAAGATACCTGTATTTCTCCAAACCGGAAGAAAAATACCTTCAGCCTCCGAATAATCGGAAATTTTGCCTTCAGGAAGAGGAAAAGCTTGGGGAAGTTTCTTTATATTGGCATGTAATTCCACCGGTTTTTTATGTGATACAACCGTATAGAAAAGGTTAAATTGGACAGCCAAACACATTTCGGCAATAATGAGTATGGGAATAATTCTTTCGGCTTTGTTAAATCGAAAAACGATCCATACAACGACCGGAATAATAAAAAGAATATGAATAAATGACTGAAAGAAAACATGTTCCATAAAAGAAGAAGCTTGCAATATCTTGAAAAAACCATCATTGCTGTTAAAAAAGGAGATATGGTCAAAATCTAATTTTAGGGACGAATATACCAGAAGGATGAACAGTAGCATCAGGATAAAAGAAAATGAAACTATCAGAAAGAAGCGGTTTTCTTTCTGTAAATTATTAAGATCAGGGAAGTGGACAGCAGTGAGAACAATAATCAGTAGTATTGTAAAATAGCTGAAATAAGAAGGAAAGCGGAAAAGATTCATAAGGGGCAGGTGATGATAAAGGAAGGCACGTAAGGGAGTATATTCTCCAAATGAAGCGATAAGAGCAAGAAAAGCGAAAAACAACAATGCCCAATGAAAAACAGGCTTTTTGCGAAAAAACAGCATCAAAGAAAAAGCCAGCATTATAACACCAAAATAGGCGTTAGCCATACTCATATCTGTTTTAAAAAAGTCCGGATTTTTTACTGTTGCAAAGGGTACAAGGAGTGAAAGTAAACTCCGGGGAGATAAAGGATGGAGGAGAGCGCTTTCAAGAGGCAGACCTTGGGAACGGTCGGTGAAGGGGGAAGATTGAAGCAGGGAGACGATGGTTGGCAAACAAAGAAGTGCAGTAAGGAAGGCAAAAATAAGGTTACCCATAAAAATAATCCCGATTCCTTTAAAATCTTTAAGTGCATAATTTTCAAGGATTTTTACCAGTGTGATAAAAAGAAGAAAGTACGAAAGAATAATGGTAAATGTTTGGTATCCATTGCTGATCAACAAGTACATGAATATAGCTGAAGGGATACTGTATTTTATTTTTTTAGAATCTAACAGTTTAAGGTAAAAAAGCAGTACATAGGGTGTCCATGCAGCTGCCACAATGGAAAACATAGCCTGACCATGACCGGTAAAGAATCCGGAGAGCATAAAAACGGCACCGGCTAAAAACGCATTCTCCTTTTTGGCACCTGAATAAAAGGATAAACGAAAAACACCCCATCCGGCAACCAACAGGTAAAAAAGGAAAAGAAAATGCAAGGTATAATTGGAGTATCCAAAGAGAAAGCCAATGATCCAAATTTCAGGATTCCACAGGGGCACCTGCATATCCGCATAGAATGGATAACCCATTTGCTGGTAGGGATTCCAGAGTGGAAATATGCCATTTTGCAAACACTCACCTGCAAAATAGCGGTAGGGTAAAACGACATCTATCATGTCCCATTTCAGGCTAAATGCAAGAAAAGTGACCGGCCAATAGGCGATAACAACAATCATCAGATATATCAGCCCAATTTTAAGATTGGAAAAAGATTGTTCTTTGGCCTTCAACATCAGGTTTGAGTTTTACTTATCAGAACAAATTTCTTTTATTTCAGAGAATAAAAATCAAAGTTTTAAAAGCTTGCGTATTAATCTTAAAAGTCTTATCATTGGTTTTACTTTTTAATCTATCCGGGTATATAAATAATAAATGTTTAAATAATTCAGTAAATATCAAAGCGATGAAAACAATACCTGTACTTCTGGCAAGCATTCTCATTTTGACAGGCACTTTCCGGTTAAAAGCAGACTCTCCGATCACATCAACAAACTTTTATAAAGCGTATGAAAAGATGAAGATCGTTAAATATGCCAATGAAAAAGGGGTGATAGACGAAAAGATTGCCAAATTTCTGTTATCAGAAAAAGCAAGCATTGATAAAAAAGCAGCGGTGATCAATGCCTTGTCGTGGGATGTGAATGGAAAATCCAATACTCAATTGCTGATCAATTATCTTGAGAAAAAACATAAAAAAGCAGCCGATAACATTTTTTTGGAAGATATGACAGCCGATGAACTTTTTTGCATCGGATATTTGCTTGTGATGGATAATTATTTTCAACCTGAAAATGCGCTCGAGTTTTTAACACTGGCCAAGGAAAAGAATCCTCAAAGCTATACGGTGAATATTATTCATGCGCTCACCCAAGCACAGGTTTATCTGGATACTTTCGAGTGGTGTAAGGTTTGGAAATGCTGCAATGAAGTAAATATCAATGCATCACTGGACAAGGACATGAAAGCGGGAGCTGTATCCGTTATTTTTGAATATATCGGATTATATAAAGCGGAATGCGGGGAATAATAAAGGGGTATCTGAATGAAAAGTTAAAGATCAATTATTTTATTTTAATATAATGGTCTCCTGCTGAAAAGCTTTTTTCTTCAAGAAAAGTATTAAAATCTTTCTTGGTTGGATGAGCAATATATTTGGTAATATGGTCATTTTCGTCTTTGACTTCCTCTACAAAAGTAATTTCTTTAAGTTTTTCCAGTTCTTCTTTTTCGGAAATCCAGCTCAGCTTAAGATTATTTTCGCTATCGAGGGATAATTTCTGTACCTCCCAACCCCCGTCCATTTCAAAATTAAGGAATAAATGGCCCTTATAACGTCTCAGCACATGTGAAGGTGACAGGCTAAAAAGTTGATCTGAATAATGCCATTCCCCATAAAAGGTATCATTTCGAAGCACAACTTTGTACTTTTCATTGTTGTTCTTGTCGTACAAATAATTTCCTTTTGCATAATAAACTGAAGAAGTGTCAATTTCTTTTTTGGCAATTTCAAACTCTACCCAGTATTCTGAAATCACTTCGTTTTTGGTAATATAAAGCAAAGAGCTATCATCTGTATTTTGATAAACGCCTCTGTAATAGCGGGGAAACTTGTTCAAATCCCTTGTATCGGGAGGCTGCGGAGAGTCAAAGAGCACTGGGGAAGTGCACGATATCAAGGATATCAAAACAAAGAATAAAGCATAGTGAATAAATTTCATAATATTGTAATGTTTAATAAGCGGATTCAAATGAAACTATAAATTTTAGTAAAGTTATTGTTTAGCATATATGCAATTGATCGTATTAACGGAAAAATCATTTGTTTATTGATTCAAACACAATTGCGGTCAAACGAAGCTGACAAATTTTTGCTCAAAGTTAAAAAAAACCCGGACAAAGCCGGGTTTTAAAATTATTGTCCAGAACGGTGATTTTATGTAGTCACTTTTTCGAGCCTCTTCATAATAGAGAAAATGAATATGGCAGCGAGGATGCAGCAAATAATGAAAATACCCCAGAGCATATACAGATCAATAACTCCCCACATCAAACTGCCCACAAAGAGGAACTTATTACCAATGGCCGTGGCAAGGAGCCAGCCCCCCTGCATTAATCCCTGGAAGCGATCAGGGGCTACTTTTGCAACAAAGGAAAGCCCGATAGGACTTAAGAATAATTCTGCAATGGTGAGGATCAGGTAGGAACTCATCAGCCAATAGGGAGAAACACGTGCGCTTTCGATAACAGCAACTCCGGCCATATCTTTGGGAGACACGAGGTTCAGGGATGCGATCAATACAATTACAAAACCAAAGGCAGCTATCACCATACCTGTTCCAATTTTTCTTGGAGATGAAGGTTCTTTACCTCTTTTATTCAGTAAAGCGAATACGCCCATTACCAAAGGAGTCAGGGAAACGATAAACAATGGATTAAATGATTGGAATACTTCGGGTGAAATTTGATTGGAAGGATCTGCCGTGCTTGCAAAATAATAGCACAAATAGCCAAATCCCAGAAACATAACAATCCCCAGTATTCTTATTCTGAGTTGTTTGCTGAAGAATATCAGGATACATCCGCCAATAGCTACGATAACTGATAATATGGACCAAATATTAAAGAACAGATTCGTGAAAGGTCCCACAAAAGCGGTTGTATAATCCCTGGCAAACATGGTCAGGGTGAGCCCGTTCTGATGGAAGGACATCCAGAAAAATACAACGACAATAAATACCATTGTCAGGGCAACCACGCGAGGCCTTTCGTCTTTGGTAGAAATTTGGAAAATTAGTGTGACAAATCCAACGAATAAGCCAACAGCCAAACCTAATTTATAATCAATGTCTTTTACTTCAGTATATCCGTCTGCTATATGAAATAACACAGCAATAACAGCTACCAAACCCAAAGAAATGATTAAGGCTTTCATATTGCCGGCCAAACTGATCTTAGGTTTAGCGGGAGTAGGATCGGAAATTTTCTTTTCAGCAATGATTTTATGTTTGGAAGGCAGATATTTATTAAAAATCAGATAAACCACCAAACTGACGATCATGGCAATGGCTGCGATACCGAAAGCATAGTTGAATCCTGTTGAAAAAACATTGATGTAATCATTTGCAAATGCGGTCAGATCAGTTGCAGATTTCCCTCCATCAGGAAGAATTGCTGCATTCGCCAACTGACGGAATTGTTCAGGATCTTTTAGTGTTCCGTCCAGAAACTGATGACAAAGTGAGGGTAAATTGGCATCTTCGATATATCCGTTTGTTTTCAGCCAAAAATCTTTTACACCTTTGGCGACAAAAGGAGCGAAAAATGCTCCGATATTGATACCCATGTAAAAGAGCATGAACGCTCCGTCACGTAAATGTTTATATTTTTCATCATCATACATTTGACCAACCACTGCCTGCAGGTTACCTTTAAAAAGTCCGTTTCCAAAAGCAATAATAAACAAGGCAGAAATAGATACCCAAAGTTCTGATCCGGGAATAGCGATGATCAGATACCCTGCAAACATAATGATCTGTCCGAATAGGATGACTGTTTTATATCGTTTTGACCAGTCAGCCAGAAGACCTCCAACGAGAGCTAAAGCATAAATAGCGAAATAGAACCAGGAGTAATAACTACCTGCTTCATCCGCATTGAGTCCATAGCGTGCCTGAAGAAACATGACCAAAATAGCCATCATGGTATAAAAGCCGAATCGTTCTCCCATATTGGTAAAAAAAGCGACCAGCAAACCTTTGGGGTGATTTTTAAACATAGATTTCTTTTTTAGAGGTTCGTATTATTTAATTTTTTTAAAGCAGCGAAAATAATACAGATCTTCCAAATAAATGTAAAATAATAACTTATTTGTAAAATGGATGTAAAAACAATATCTGCAGCTATTAAAAAAACGAACTTGATTGCAGGGCATGTTTCGTTTCTTGATAAGCAATATCAAACATTTTTTTCCCTTTTGCAATATCGGTATATGAGAAATGTGCAAGTTCTTTTGGCTCTATGTAAAGGTCAAATTGTACTGATTTGCGGGCTGTATCTTTGGCATTCATCACCAGAAAGGTCCTTTCGATTAGGGAAAGAAGGCCATTCATATGCTTTATATCCACTAAAGGATTGATATTTACACCAATTATTTTCTCACAATTTCCTTTTAATGGTTTAATCGGGAGGTTGTCAAGAATACCTCCATCAACATATAAATGATCATTCATCTCCACAGGATTGAATATCACCGGAATACTGCAGGAGGCAATAACAATATTCATGAGTTCCCCATCACTTACATAAAGGGGTTTTCCGGTAAATAAATCTGCAATAGTAACGATTAAAGGTATTTTGAGCTCCTGAAAGGTTTTGGCTTTAAGATATATTTTCATGATTTTCAGTAAGCCCGACATTTTCAGCAAGCCTCTTTTTGGAACGGAAAGTTCTAGGTATTTGATGAATTTACGTTGACTGAATATCTGTAAAATTTCTTCGGGAGGATAACCATCGGCATAGAATACACCCGCAATTGAACCGGCACTGACACCGGATATGACATCCGGAAAAATTCCTGATTCATTTAATGCTTTTAATACACCAAGGTGAGCAAATCCTCTTGCAGCACCTCCGCTAAGTACAATGCCTGTTTTATATTTCATAGGGATAGGAAAAATTGTTATGGTAGTTTAATAAACTTATTGCATTTTTTTATCTTGCCAGACTCTGTGAAGAGGAGATAGGCTCCAGGAATTAGTGAATTTACGTCAATAGAAAGCCTATATTTTGCTGCTGTACTCCCCGATAACACTAAAGTTCCTTTCATGTCCAAAATACGATAAGTCAGCATATTTTCGGATAAACAGGAAGGATAAAATATCAATTCATTTTTAACAGGATTGGGGTAAATGCATAGGCCAAAATCTTGTTCGTATCTGGATTCACGGGTTCCCAACGCTTCCTCAACTGAAGTGAATTTTGCAGAAAAGAGACCGCTTCCATGGGTTGCAACCACTACCTGTCCATCAGAAGGCCGGACTTTGATCATATCAACAACCACATTTCCGATGGTTTTTGCACCGAGCTGTATCCATTTTGTATTCAAACCCTCCAGACTATCCGTGCCAAAAAGGCCTATACTTGTTCCTGCAAGATAAAGATTTTTTCCCTTTATGGGCAATATGGAAACCCATCGTAAACTTGGTCCGTCTCCGGTGCCATCCGTATTTTCCTCCAGGTTTCCCCCCACTTTTGACCAGGAGGAACCGCCATTGTCACTGTAAAAAAGGCTGTACACATTATAATTGGAAAATACTGCCAGTATTTTATCGGCATTATCCGGATGAATGGCAATACAACTGATATTTCCACCATTCAGCAAACTCGTGATTCTCTGAAAATCAGGATCTCCTTTATCGGCATTGTCAATGCGGTAGAGGATACTGGCCGAAGTACCGATGTAAAGACGATGTGCAGGATTCGATTTAGATACGGCTACAGAAGTAATGACTCTGTTGGGAAAATTCACGGAATCCGAGATCAGAAACCATCCACTGGTAATGGAATCATAATTTTCCTTGAACGGAAGATAGGTAATACTATCATTTCGCCACAATCTTCGTCCGGCTGCCAGGTAAAGCTTGTTTTCGTCATTGGGGTCCAATTCAAAAGGATTAATAAATTGATAATCTTTTGCTCCTATGGGGTCAATACGCGTAAAGGTCAGTCTGTTGCCCTGATCGTCCAGCTTCATTTTTACCATTCTGCCCAATTGTGTGGAAAGAATACAAAAATCACGGTCTTTGGCTATAGCACTGTATGAGCCGTCACCATTCAGGGGCATTGCCCAGTTTGCTTTCGGGTCGGAAGAATTTGAAACATAATTACCGTTATCTTGTAAGCCGATAATTGTGAAATCACTGTTTTCTTTATCTTCAATGCTTACAGTGTAAAGCTGTGTGGTCAGGTAGCCGTTGTTGAGGATATCCCAAACGACCGTATCAGCCATGTTGTTTTTAGTTATAAAAAGACCACCATCATTGGCATTTATCAGCACGTCAGGATTAGAAGACAAAAATGCAACTTCATGATGATCAGGGTGATTATTAGGATATACGATCCAGTTTGGCCTTTTTGTACCCACTCCGTAGCCACCGATTTGACGGATATGGTTTGGGGTTCGGAAGGCATCATCCGAACGGTAAAGGTTCGTACCTGCAATAAAAACCACATTTGAATCACCGGGTTTTACCCTGACGACCATATTATAGGATCCTTGGGCACTGAAATTTCCAAAATCCCGATTTTCTTTTGAGGGTATATTGTCCGACAGGTTTTCCCAAATACCCTTATTTAATGAACCATCATCCTTGAGATAGCGATATTTCCAAAGACTGTTCCAGTCTTCTTCATCCCTTGACCGTAATGCCAGTTTACCATATCCGGGTGTATGAGCAAGAAAATAGACCACATTTTCATTATTGGGATCAATGCCTATAACAATACGGTCATATTCAGGAGGGAAAGTATCCGCAGGCATTATGTTTGTCCAGTTTATGCCGTCAGGTGAACGCCATATTCCTTTTTGATTACCATCACTGCTCATGGTGGCATAAACCACACCTTTGGAAGTTACGGCCACATCCGTAAAATAGGAACCGTAATTGCCGCCCAGCACAAGTGTAAAATTTTGACCACCGTCACTACTTCTGTACAATCGCCTGATAAGTGCAACGTAAACAACATCCTGAGTATCATTTGAAGGGTCGGTGGCAATATTCCACGATACATCCCAAGGGTCATATTCCGTAAGTTTCTCAGAGGAAGTAGCAGGCAGTACAGACCAGGTAAGTCCATTATCGGTAGATTTATAAACGCCATTTCCATAAAAATAGGCACCTGATGCACTGGCGGAATTCCCGTAACATTCTCCGGTTCCGTAATACCAAGTGTCAGTTTTTCCGGGACGTTTGTCCTGACTGATACAACTTACACTTAGAAATTGATCCGGAGGAGTGATTCGTAACCAGTTTTTACCCTGATCATTTGATCGCCAAATTCCTCCACTAACTGCGCCTGCCAGAAAAATGTTTTCATTCGAAACATCAACAGCAAAAGCACGGGTACGTCCACCAACAGAATAGGGACCGATATTTACCCATGTATTGACGCTGTTTCTTAAAAATTCATAATCTTTTGGCAATTGTTGTGCAAAGGCGGTTTCTCTTTTCCGGATATTCATTGGTACTTTTCCTGTTTCCGGATCCATCAACCGGCTTATTTCCCATTTTATACGTTCTCCTGGACTTTCAAGACCTTCATTTACAGATTCATGCAGAGCGATCAAAGGCTTTGATTTATTCGTACTGAAGATAATGACGGTCAGAAGTAAAGATAAAATAAGTAAGGCAAATAAGTAAGACTTTATATTTTTCATTGAAAGAACTCTAAAAATTTAATATCTCAAATTTAGTCATTTTAGATCATATCAAATAAAAAGCCGCACTGAAAATTCATATTTCAATGCGGCTTCAGGATTAAAAAATTATTGTTTACTTTGAATAAACCATTTCGGACATTCGTTTGTATACATTGTAGCGCCATTTTGCATCCGCCTCAGCAATAGGGAATAAATGGCTGGCTTCAGCAGGGAAGGATTTCTTCAATGACATATAACGAACTTCTGAATCGAGGAAATCTTTGAATTTCGTCCAGTCAGGTTCTTTTGAATCCAAGGTAAACGGATTTTTGCCTTCCTTTTCGAGTAAAGGATTGTAGCGGTATAGTTGCCAGTAACCTGCATCCACGGCTTGTTGCATTTCATCCTGTGATTTACCCATTCCTCTTCTCAAACCATGATTGATACAAGGAGCATAAGCAATGATTATGGAAGGACCGGGATACTCTTCAGCTTCTTTAATTGCTTTAAAAAATTGAGACTGGCTTGCACCCATAGCTACCTGAGCTACATAAACATAACCATAAGTCATGGCCATTGCACCCAGATCTTTTTTCCTGGTTTTCATACCACTTGCTGCAAATTTTGCTACAGCACCTACCGGAGTCGATTTTGATGCCTGACCACCTGTATTGGAATACACTTCGGTATCCAGTACCAATACATTTATGTTTTCACCAGAAGCCAACACATGATCAAGACCACCATAACCAATGTCGTATGCCCAACCATCACCACCAAATACCCAAACAGATTTTTTTACAAAATACTGTTTTAACTGTAAAAGTTCTTTAGCAAGCGGATCTTTTTCCTTTTCAAGAAGAGGAATAAGCTGGTCGGAAATAATCTTTGACTGTTCAGCATTATGCATATTTTCAATCCAGGCTTTGAAAAGTTCTTTAACGGAAGCACTGAAGTTGCCATTTGCATTAGCCATTCTTTCAGAAATCCGGGTTCTTAGTTTTCCGATTGCGAGGGCCATACCATATCCATATTCTGCATTATCCTCAAAAAGTGAATTAGCCCAAGCAGGCCCAAAACCACTTTTATAATTGGAACGGTAAGGAGTTGATGGAGCTGAACCTCCGTAAATGGATGAACAACCAGTAGCATTGGCTACCAACATACGTTCGCCATAAAGTTGGGTTATGGCTTTGATATAGGGTGTTTCCCCGCATCCGGCACAGGCACCTGAAAACTCAAATAAAGGTTGGGCAAACTGGCTGTTTTTTACTGATTTATCCTTTGGAAGAATGGTATCCTTATATCCAATTTTCTTGTCCATGTAATTCCATCTTTCCACTTCGGCCAGTTGCGATTCAAGAGGTTTCATTTCGAGAGATTTTGTTTTAGAAGGACAATTGTCGGCACAGTTGCCGCAACCGGTACAATCCAGCACACTTACCTGAATTCTGAAATGATAACCTTTGAGCTGGGCAACACCCGGAATGGTTACAGTTCCTTCAGGCAGGTGTTTTAATTCATCATCATTGATAATAAAGGGCCTGATGGCGGCATGAGGGCATACAAAAGCACATTGATTACATTGGATACAGTTTTCTGAAATCCATTCCGGTACATTGACTGCAATACCGCGTTTTTCAAATTCGGTTGTTCCTGAAGGAAATGTTCCGTCTTCTCTTCCAAAAAAAGCACTGACAGGAAGATCATCACCTTTCTGCGCATTGATGGGTTCAACCACATTTTTTATAAATTCAGGAATATCGCGATTGTCTTCTTCTTTTAAGGGTTTAATGCTTTTCCATTCTGCAGGTATGTCCACCCGCTCTACTTCTGAACCTTTGTCAATGGCAGTATAGTTAAGATTAACAATATCTTCTCCCTTTCTTCCATAGGTTTTCTTTATGGCATACTTCATTTCATTTATGGCAAGTTCATAAGGGATAACATTGGAAACTTTAAAGAATGCAGCTTGCATGATGGAATTAATACGGGTACCAAGTCCAATTTCTTCAGCAATTTTCGTAGCATTGATGATATAAAATTTGATATCATTGTCGGCCATATATTTCTTGAAATGATCAGGAAGTTTCTTTTTCGTTTCTTCGGCATCCCAAATACTGTTAAAAAGAAATACTCCTCCTTTTTTCAATCCTTTCAGCATATCGTATTTATCCAGATAGGAAGGGACGTGGCAAGCAACAAAATCGGGAGAATTGACAAGGTAGGTTGCTCTGATGGGATGATCGCCAAAACGTAAATGCGAGGTGGTAAATCCTCCTGATTTTTTCGAATCGTAAGCAAAATATCCCTGGCAATACTTTTCGGTGGTGTCGCCTATGATCTTAATGGAGTTTTTGTTGGCACCCACCGTACCGTCAGCACCAATTCCATAAAATTTGGCTTCATAGGTTCCGGGAGCAGCAACGTCAATTTCTTCACCCACGGGCAAAGAGGTAAAGGTGACATCATCAACGATACCGACAGTGAAGAAATTTTTAGGTTCCTTCATTTTCAGATTATTAAAAACAGCGAGTATCTGCGAGGGAGTGGTATCCTTGGAACTTAATCCATAGCGACCACCAACGATCAAAGGTTTTATGTTTTGATCATAGAACAGATCCCGGACATCTTTATAAAGAGGTTCACCATTGCTTCCGGGTTCTTTTGCTCTGTCGAGAACTGTAATTCTTTTTACTGATGATGGAAATACGTTGAAGAAATATTTAGGGGAGAATGGACGGTAAAGATGACAGGTAATCAAACCTACTTTTTCACCTTTTTTCATGAGGTAATCCACCACTTCTTTGATTGTTTCGGTAGCAGAAGCCATGGCAATAATAATATTTTCTGCCTGAGGATGTCCGTAATAGGTGAAAGGATGGTATTCGCGTCCTGTGAGTTTGGTTATGTCCTGCATATATTGTTCAACCACATCCGCAACGGGTTCATAAAAGCGATTGATGGATTCTTTAGCCTGGAAGAATATATCAGGATTTTGTGCAGTACCTCTGGTTACCGGACGTTCCGGATTCAGGGCATTATTCCTGAAGCGTTGGAGAGCTTCCTTGTCAAGCAGGTTTTCGAGATCGCTTTCATTCAGGACTTCTATTTTGTGAACTTCATGTGATGAGCGAAAACCATCAAAAAAATGAAGGAAAGGCAACCTTGTTTTAATAGCAGCAAGATGTGCAACACCTGCAAGATCCATGATCTGTTGTACACTTCCGGATGCAAGTAAGGCAAATCCGGTTTGCCGTGTTGCATATATGTCGGAGTGATCGCCAAAGATGGATAAAGCATGAGCGGCCACACTGCGGGCTGAAACATGAAATACTCCGGGTAATAATTCACCGGCAATTTTGTACATATTCGGGATCATCAGCAACAATCCCTGAGATGCCGTATAGGTAGAGGTTAATGCACCTGCCTGAAGGGAACCGTGAACAGCACCTGAAGCTCCTCCTTCGGATTGCATTTCCACTACTTTTACTGTTTCACCAAATAAATTTTTCCTTCCGTTGGCTGCCCATTCGTCAACATATTCAGCCATATTTGAGGAAGGAGTGATCGGGTATATGGCAGCAACTTCGCTAAACATATAGGCTATGTGTGCTGCTGCATAATTGCCGTCACATGTAATAAATTCTCTTTTCTTCGCCATGATAAAATCTTTATGTTTTTAACTAATTATGTTTTAAAACGTATTCAAAATCGTCTGCAAGTTATAAATTTATTTATACAATTCACTTTTCCTGAAAAGATGTGAAATAACAATAATGGGTTTAAATAAATGTTTTTTTGAGTATTAGTGATAAATAAATCAGAGTCGAATTTGGCCAAAAACATGATGTAATCGGGAGGATTAAACTAATTTTGTTGCCTGAAATGAGTTAAACAATTAAAAATTGGATTTTGTGCCTAAATTATATTTAATTCCGAACAGCTTGACGGATTCCGCCAATGATGATTTCTTAACTGTCAGGAACCAGGAAATAATTCGATCTCTGAAATACTTTATGATAGAAAGCCCGAAGCCTGCGCATCGCCTGTTAAAAAGTGCCGGAGTACCCACTCCTTTTCAGGATATTTTTTTTCAGGAACTCAGTGAGCACACGCCAGATACAGAACTTAATGAAATTATTAAACCTTTGGCAGAAGGGTATTCTATGGGGCTGATCACAGATGCCGGTTATCCTGCCTTGGCAGATCCAGGTGAAAAGGTGGTGAAATTGGCACACAACTTAAAAATTCAGGTGGTACCCCTTATCGGGGCTTCTTCCATCATGCTTGCCCTGGCAGCTTCAGGCTTGAATGCTGAACAGTTTACCTTTCACGGATATTTGCCGGTTAAAAAAAATGAAAGGATTCAAAAGATAAGAATGCTTTGCTCTGATATGGGCAGAAACGGATATACCCAGATTTTCATCGAAACGCCCTACCGCAATCAGGCCTTGTTTGACGATATTGCTGCTCATGCCGGTGAGGATTTGTTTTTATGCATTGCGTGTGACCTAAGCTCAGATTCCGAGATGATTCTCACCAAGTCCATCAGGGAATGGAGAAAAATTCGTCCCGATATTCACAAAAGACAGGTCGTTTTTCTTCTTGGGAATTAACCTCCATTACTTGATAATAACAATCCTGCAATTTTACCTTGATATAACAAGAAGAATGTTATTTCAAATGGATTTATAAGATAGTCCAATTTTATGATTGGTAATTCTCAATAAAATATCAACCTTTTTCCTGGAAGATTTTCTGATTATGGACTTCGGTAACATGGTAAAACATAGAGCCAAAGAACCAGCCCTCAAGCCGTGCAGGCTTTCTTTTTGCTTGAACAAAAAGAAACAAAAATTCAAGGCTTTGAATAATTACTGGCTTTTCTAATCTTCGGATTGTCCACGAAACGCAAGCCACTCGGAGGTTGAAGGTATTAC
>Ga0265297_10002618_pt1 | contig 35739 bp, 77 predicted proteins | sample Munlanlwell13791_FD_192502 | JGI IMG/M metagenome (GOLD analysis project Ga0265297, IMG submission 192502) | Leachate microbial communities from a municipal landfill in Southern Ontario, Canada - Leachate well 137-91 | ecosystem: Engineered > Solid waste > Landfill > Unclassified | place... | reverse complement strand
GGTGGCTGGCAGGAGATTGGTGGCTCGCAGGAGATTGGTGGCTGGCAGAAGATCGGTGACTGGCAGAAGATCGGTGACTGGCAGAAGATCGGTGACTGGCAGGAGATTAGTGGCCCGCAGGAGATTAGTGGCTCGCAGAAGATCGGTGGCTCGCAGGAGATCGATGGCTGGCAGAAGATTGGTGACTGGCAGGAGATCGGTGACTGGCAGAAGATCGGTGACTGGCAGGAGATTAGTGGCCCGCAGGAGATTAGTGGCCCGCAGGAGATCAAACAGACAACAATTGCATCTTTTGTTTTTCTTGGGGCTGCATTTAAGCTTGTCAATAATAAATATATGTCACCTATTCATTCTAAAAAAATTAAATATGGAATCGGGGAAGAACTATTTGCAGATGATTTTAATTCTGATATTGAACAGGATTGCGGCGGTGGTATCAATTTGGCAAGTTGGAATTGGATATTAAAAAATAGAAATACAAATAATAGAGTTTTAATCTGCCAATATGATGTTGATCCTGATAATATTTGTATTCCAAAAAATACTGATGGTAAATTTAGAGTAAGAAAATGTAAAGTTATTTCAGAGTTGCCAGATAATCAATTACCTTGGAAAATAAAATAAGGAGGGAAAAGAAATGATTGAGGAATTTCATTATAAAGTTAATATTATAGATGAATGTTTAGATAAATGTCCTTATAAAAAAGAAACAATGATTGGTTCTAGTTTTTGTAGAGAAAATTGTGAATATCAAGCATATTCTGATATAGAAAAAGGTATTGTATATTGTTGGTATAAATGTAATTTAAAAAATTCTGAGAAAAAAACTATTAGAAAAAGAAAAGGTTTTAAAATTATAATAAATGATATTACTTATTATGTGTATTTTAAAATTATAAATAATTGGAAAATTATTTGTACTATCTCTAAATACGATAATTTTTTTTGTAGGGTTTTTCCTCAATTCAGTAATTTAATAAATTTTTTATTTACTGATATAGAAAAATTTGAAATAGAATTTAAAGGTGTATCAAAGTGTAATTTTAAAGAAGGAGATGTATTTAATGAATCAGACGGGAAAGTACTTGCTTTTGAAAAGGCGTTTGAAAAATTACAAAATTATTTAATTAAACAATCTTGTGAAATTCAAAAAGATATTGAAAAAGAAAATTCTATGATATTAAAAGAAATAAATTACAAATTTGATAAAATGATCAAAAAAGGGCAACTATAAATGAAGCAAGAGAATATTAGTTTAGAATTAAAAATTGTTTTACAAAAAATGTGTAAGTATGCTGGTGCTGTGTATGATGAGATGGATTTTAAAAAAGAAGGATGGTTTTTAGACTATGAATGGACTAAGGAACAAGAAAAGAAGTTTAGAACTTGGTTTGTTAATCACCTATTAAAAAATAAACACGCAAGGGAAGAATTAGTAAATTGTTCTAAAAATAAAAAGATGTGTGAAAAGTTTGTAGATATGTTTATATTTAATTATGGTTGGAAAAGGAGAGAGAAATGAAAAAGAAAAATAAAGGATGTTTAGGAACACCCTATAAAACAGTTACAGAAAAGGTTATAAATTCAGTCGAACCATCTTATTTTTTATTTAGTAGATATGAAAGAGATAAAGAATGGTATTATAATGGTGAGTATGATACTAAAGAAGAATGTGAAAATGATATGGCAATGCATAGAGAACTTGAATATATAGTTATTAAAGGAACCCAATTAAATTATGAAGAGGGAGTTGCTGTATTTCCTTTTGTTATAAAAGAGGATGAAAATGAATGAAGAAAAGAAATTACTTAAAGATATACCTATGTGCGCTTTTGATATATACGAATATTCAAAACTTGAGCAAGTAATAGGAACTTTAAAAGCATTTAATGAAGAATATTCTAAAAAAGGATATAGTAATATTTGTTTTAATTATAATAATGCTGATGAAGGCTATCTAGAATTTGAATTAAGAGGGGATAGATTAGAAACAAATGATGAGTTTAATGAAAGACTTAAAAAAGAAACAAGAGATAAAGAAAATGCTGAAAAAAGTAAAAAGAAACAAAAAGAATGTGAATATGAAACTTATTTAAAGTTAAAAGAAAAATTTGAAGGAAATAAGTAATGAAAAAGAAAAAAGAATTTGATGCGGCCAAAGATGTAATGATTGGATTGCAACAAGCATTAGATCATGCTCAAGGAAAACCTGGTAAATATAGAACACGTATTGTAGATGATTGTAAGTATAAAGATAAAAAAGGAAATAAATATAAGTGTAATAAATGTGGAAAGATAGTTACAAGGGATTCTACAAAAGCATGGATTAGTTCTTATTGTGATGATTCTGGGGCAATGACTAGACTTTATAGAATAAAGGAGAAATAAAAGAAAATAAGCTATGAAAAAATTATTGATTCTATTTTTATTATTTATAATAAACTGTTGTTCAAACGAATTATTTAATAAAACCAAAACCGAGGGATTACATATAAAATATTCAGCTTGCTATATAGAACCTCCTGAAAAAGAGATTCAGGAATTTATTACTATATGTTGCCCAGAAAATGTAGGTTTTCCTATAGATTTTTTATTAGATAAATCAATTAGATTAAAATTAATAAAAAAGGAGAAATAAAATAGAAATTATATTTAATACTATTTTATTTATTAGTGGGTTTACTTCAGGTTTATTTATTGGAAAACATCTTTTTAAAAAAGAATATGATAAAATAATTGAAGCCCAAGATAAGTTAATTAAAGCTCAAGAAGAATATCTTAAAATGAAAGATCAAAAAGATAAATTGATATTTGATAATTTAAAATGGAGCAATCATAATGATTAAAGGAGAAATAAAATGCATCAATTTATAAAAAATTTTATTCTATTTTTTATTATTCTTTTTTTTATAAATTTTATTTCCTTTATAAAAGGATTAGAGACTAGTAAAAATTATCTTATATATTTTTCAATAGCCAATATTTTTATATTTTCTTTTCTATTTTCTATTTTGTTATCTTATAATAGACATAATAATTATATAAATTTAAGTCAAAGAAGTGATATTTTTGATAAAAAAGATTTAATATTAAGTTGGCTTCCTTTTAAAGGATATTGTTTTATTTTTAGAGGAGATTGTAGTACTTTCTATAATAAAAAAGAAATAAGGAAAATTATTAAAGAACATAATAATTTTTAATAAAATTATAAAATAAAGGAAAAAAATATGTATCAATTCAATACTATAAAAAATATAGATTTGAATGGAGGTCCTGATTATAGACATCGAATACAAGATATGACTTTATTTATTACTATAGAAGATAAAATTATTATTGAACTTGATGATATTCAAATTATAAAAATGTTAGAAGCTTTGGGGATTGCAACAAATGATTTTAAAAAAGGATTTTATAATAAGGAAATAAATGAAACATACTAAAGAAGAAATAAAATGAAATTAAAATTTATAACAGATGAACTTCCGAAAGAAAATGAAATAGCAATAGAAGGATTGTCGATGAGGTATTCCCAGGAAGATGATGACAGCGACGGATATCAGGACATAGAATTTTCTACAGGGGATCAAGGTGGGGGTAAATATTATATTATTAAAACAGAAAGGTGGGCTTTTGATAGTATAGATGAATTTATTCAATTGTTACAAGACTTTAAACGAAGATCAAGTTTAGATGATACTGATAAGGAGGAAAAGGAAAACAAATGAATATTGAAATTGATGATATTCAAATTAAATACTGGATTTATTTAAGAGATAGTAAAAAAGAAGATACAGAAGAAGAATATATAAAATTTCTTAAAAATAGAATTATAGAAATATATGAAGAAGATGAAAAATACGAGAAAGAATATGATAAAAATATGAAAGAATGTGATAAAAGAATTAAAAAATGTAATGAAAATATTAAAAAGTATAATAAAAAAATTGAAAGATTAAAAAATGATGTAGATAGAACTTTTGGACAAGGTTTCTCAGATATGATATTAAGAAGAGGACTATAAGGAAAGAAAATGAGGATAGCATATTCAATTGATGATAATGGTAAGTATATGATTCATATTTATTACGTGTTAAATACAAATAAAGCAACTGAAAGAGCTATAATTAAAAAAATACCTAAAGTTTTAAAAGAAATAAAGGAACAAAAGAAAATTAATAAGAAGATAAATAAAATTTTTAATAAAGGATTAAAATGAAAAAAATACTTGATTTTTTATACGGTTTCTTTATTGAATACATTATAAAAGGTATTTATAAGGAGAATTTTAAAACATTCTTTATTGCTTTTTGCTTTGGGTTGTGTTTTATGGTTTTATTAAATACCTATGGGTTTTTTCAATCATTTGGAATATCATTAGTATGTGTATTTACTGGAATAGGATTAAATTATATTTATCATAAAATATATGATAAGTTGCCCAATAAGGAGAAAAAATAATGACTGAACAAGAATTTGTTGAAATATTTAAAGATCAAAAAATTGATATTTGGGAGGGGGACAGTATCTTTAAAGGATTAATAATACTTTCTAAGTATACTGATAATTTAATACAGGGAGCAGGAAACGATATTATCTATAGTGAGGTCATTAGTGTTTTAATTGAAAAAGGAATAACAAAAGAAGATTGTATTGAACTACGCAAATTAAATTGTTGGATGATAGCTGGGGGTTCATTAGCTTGCTATGTGTAATAAGAGGATAGGAGAAAATAATGAAAATAAAAATAATTAAAGCTAGTAAATCTAATTATTGGTATGCAGATCAAATAGGAAATATACTTGATGTGACAGAGTATCCTCTTCCAGGTTTTTATAAAAAAAGTATATCTGATAATCTTTGTATTGATAAAAATGATTGTATAATTATAAATTGTAATTCTTGTAAGCATAGCGATGAAAATAGAAATTGTGATATACCTATAGAACTTAAAAATTATGGTTATTCTTGTTGGGAAGAAAAGGAGAATAAAATGAAGACAAATAATTATGAAGTAATTTGTTCCAAATGTGGATTATCATTTTATATAAATAATGATGATAAAAAATATCGTACCTGTGATAGATGCGGTAGCCGGGATTATATAAAAATATCAAAAAGAAAGGTTGTTCTTGACGGATCAAAAGGAACTATTAGGATAACTTGGCCAGATCTTATACAGAAGGGAGCTTGTATGACAAGTTTAAAAGAATTAGCCGATTTAGGATTAGAACATAATTTTATTAAGACTGTAGAAGGTTTTGTAGCTTGGTTAAAAGATAGAAATAGAATTTCTGATATAAAATGGGTAGAAGAAAATTTTAAAAATATAGATTCTGAAAATGAAATTTGTATTGATGATTGTTCTTCTGATAAGATATATACTTTTAAATATAAGAATAAAGTATATATGATAAAAAAGACAAGTGCTCAAAAAGTTGAAATTTTTGGTCTACAAAGTTTTAGAAATACTTTTATTCTTGAAAAAGATACCTTGACAGAAGTATTAATAGAATTAATAAATGATAATCATTTAATAATTTATCAATTTAACAATGAAAAAGAATTTTTGCAATGGGCAATCTCAGATGAAAATTAAAGGAGAATAAAATGATAACAAAAGAATATGCTATTCACGATCTTGAAATATTTATTGATTATTATAAACAGATGCATATTAAAAATAATGTTGATATAAAGCTAGTTAACAGAAATGTATCTATTATATTAGATTTTTTAGATCTATATCAAAATTATAGTGATGAAAACAAAGGGTAAAATAAATGATAGTACAAACAACAGAAGAATATGCAAGAGAAATAATGTATAACCTTGATGAAAATGTTGTGGATGGGCAGATTAGATATCTAAAAGAAAAAGGGTACATTAAGAAATCAGCAAAAGAAGAGTTTGAGGAATATGTTAGAATGGAATCTGATTGGTCAATGAATGGTGGTTTAATTGATCTTGCCCGTGCTGCAATAGAGGAAGAATATCAAAGAGGTTTCGCCTCCGGGTTGATAAAAGTTAAGGAATAAATCATGACAATAAAAGATAATTTTAGAATTTTGACAAATAGCTTTGTAAAGGATGAAATAAAAGAGTGGGGGAGGGGAGACACGAATAATCAATGTTTATTTAACGAGGCTTGGTGTGGTGGATGCGAAAACGAAGCTATAGAAAATGGCTATTGTGAGAAACATAAAGATTTATACTGTTCAAGTTGTGGTGAAAAAGCTACTCGTTCCTGTGCAGAAACTATGGGTCTAGTTTGTGGGTCTCCTTTATGTGATAATTGTGAGCATACTATTTGTGATAATGGATGCAATAGTGGTGGGGAACTTCCAGAGGGATATGGGACACATTGTAAAACAGGTACACAAGTATATTTATCTTGGGTTGCACAAGAATACATAAAAGAACATGGTGAAGAAGCGTATAAAGCACTTGTGGAAAAATGTAAAAGAGGTTTTGCCATCGGGCATGTTGATAAAAGTTAATGGAGACGGAAGGCAAATGAATATTATTAAATTAGGCGGGGGTAAAATGAAATGTTAATTTGTAATTGTACATTAGCCGGTACGAAAGCATGTTTTAATTGTCCGCAATATATTGATAATACATTAGCACAATATAATTATGATCGTGAATATTATGAGTTTATAGAATGGGTTGAAGATTATGTGGTTGAAACAAGATCGACGAAAGGGACGGGGGAATAGATGAAACATACTAAAGGGCCGTGGAAATTACAACTAAATGGAAATGGAAGTTATCGTATTGGTCTGGACCATTTGTTTGATATAGTTATATGCCATAGAAGCGAATGGAATAGTCGAGTTGAAGAAAGCGAAGCAAACGGACGTTTAATTGCAGCAGCACCGGAATTATTAGAGGCGGCAATTAGATATTATAAATCATTTAGTGTTGATGGCGGTTTATGTACTCAATGTTTTTGGCTTGCTACCGATGGTTGCAAAAATAAAGAGTGTGGGAAATATGATTTAAAATTGCTTATTGAGCAAACAACAGGTGAAGAAATTGAATGAGAGGTAAAACAATGATACAAATAACTGAGCAATAAGCAAGAGAAATGATTCCTAATGTCGAAAAACTTAATTGGACAAAAGAGGCAATTATAAAATTTTGGCAAGAAAAAGGCTATATCAAGAAATCAGCAAGAGAAGAGTTTGAAGAGTATATTTCTAAAAAGAAAAGTTATAGTTTAGATGAAATTATTGCTCTTGCTCGTATTGCAATAGAGGAAGAATATCAAAGAGGTTATGCCGATGGATGGGAAAATGGTTACGATGACGGGTGTGTTGATAAAAGTTAAGGGGAAAAGAAATGAAATGTAAACATTATTATAAACGTAATTTAAACGGCGTAGATATGCATTTTTGTGACAGTAATGGTCATCTTCTTGGCGGTTGGATTAAATGCTCTGATAGATTACCGGATAAAGAAGGACATTATTTAATCCACCTTGTAACTGGATTTATAGAAGAATATGATGTTACATCGTTTTCTAATAATAGGTGGGTAGGCTGGACTAATGACAAAGTGACTCATTGGCAAGAACTCCCAGCACCACCAGAGGAAAGCAAATGAAAACAGTAAAAGAGATCGTAACAGATTATGTTAAAAGTGTCGGCGGGGATGGATTATTCAATCCTGATTATGGATGTGGTTGTAGTTTAATAGACGATGATATTCCTTGTGATAGCAATTTTAGCGATTGTGTTCTGGCCAAGAAAACTTTATGCTCAGAATGTAAAGAAGAACGTCCTTGTGAAATTCAAGAAGAATGGGGTAACGATGAATGTTATAAAAGGATAGATAGCTGTATAAAAGAAAAAGTTAAGGATCAATATGAAAATTTTAAAGATATGATATTAAAAGAATATGATAAAGGTAATATAGTATTTATGACTATTGAAGGTCCTATGTGTATGCCTTTAGATAAATTTATTAAACAACCTGTTGATGGGGTACTTTATGATTTAAATAGAGACCCCGAAGTTGTATTAGCGTATATACACGATGAAAAATGGGTTAATGATTTTGCTGTTTCTATGGTTATAAAAGAATTAAAAAGGCAATTGGACGAAAATGAAAAAAAGGAGAAAAAATAAAATGAGTAAAGAATTTCAGATTAGTGAAAAGAATTTTATAGAAATAGATACTAAAATTATTGATTTACAAAAAGAGATCAGTGAGTTAAAGAAAAAAGTAAAATATTTAGAAGAAGAAGTATATTGGTTAAATCGTCCCCCAAAATTTAAACTTAAAGATAAGATTTCGTATGTAAATAATGAAAGAATAGAAGGGGTAGTGATTGATATTATAAAAGAAAAGGGTTCTTATTTTTATCCATATTATTATCAATATCTTTATAGAATTATAACTGAAGATTATACCACGCATACTATTGAAGAAAATCTATTATCTTTTAAAGAGAGGATAAAAGAATGAAAGTAGAGTTAAATTATTCTAAAATTGTAGAATCATTGTGTGAGCAATACTCAGATGAATTTAATGATTGGGAAAGTGAATTTATGGGTAGTATGCTTAAAAAAGAAACTTTTACTGAAGCAATGCAAGAAAAAATTATTCAAATAAATCGTAAATATAGAGCAAGGAGATAAATAATAAATGAGTAATAAAGATGTTTATTGTAAATATTGTATCCATTGCACACCTGGGTTTTTAAATAGAAGTTGTATTATTTTTATCAAAGAAAAAACATATTATGAAAAAGAAGAGAAAACGAGGTATTTTTTTCTAGCAGAACAAAAAAATAAAAATAATGATTGTAAAGATTTTAAAAGAAAGTGGTATTTGTTTTGGAGATAAAAATTTTGGAGTATAATAAAAGGAGATAAAATGATGATGTTTGATAAAAAATTTAAAAACTTAGAAGAACGAATTGTAGGATTAAATGAAGAAATATCTAACTTAAAAGAAAAAATATTTTGGTTAGAACACCCCTCAAAATTTAAATTAAAAGATATGGTTTATTTTTTAGATAAAGATAAAACCGAGATTAGCGGAATAATAATTGAAGTTATAAAAGAAAAAACCAGTAAATATTCTGGGGGTACATTTAAAACAGCTTATGATTATTATCCTATCCCTTTTTTAAAAGAAAAAATTTCATATTATAAATATAAACTTATAGACAAGAATTATATAACTTATTTAGTTGAAGAAGATGGCCTTTTATTTGTAGAAGAGGGAACGAATAATGATAATAAATAAATTTGATATGTTAAAATCTTTACTGGCAGATGAAATAAAAAAATCTGATAATTTTAATTTAACAGTAAAGGACTTGTTTAGATATATGGATACGGTAGATATGAAAATTGAAAACCAAAGGATAGCACAAAAAGAACACTATGAAGAAGCTATAAGAAAAGCGGCTAGAATAGAGAATAAAGGACATAAGGAGTAAAAAATTTATATGAATTGGAATATGATTGAATCTTTTCTTTATGATATTTCTATTGTTGCTGTATTTTTTGGTTTTATTATTATAGTAATTGTAGGTATTTCTTGTTGTATTAAAAAATTTAAAAAAGAATAAAGAAAGTTGATAATAAATAAATTTTTGGGTATATAAAATAAACTATAAATAATTATGATTCTGTATATAATATATAATAAAAAGACTAAGCTGACAAAAATAGGTATTACTGAAAATTTAGAGAAAAGAATAACTCGATTAGAGCATCAGTGTGGATGTCCTTTAGATTGTGTTGCCTGGGTATATATTGAACATGCTAGGGAAACTGAAACATTCCTTCATGCAACATTTAATTGTTATAGACAGTATGGTGAATGGTTTAGTTTAGATAAAGATTGTATTGATTTTTTATCAAATTTTTGGTATTCATATTTTGATACAAATAGAAGTTATGGAAAAGATAAAAATCGTAATATAATTTTTGATATGGATTATCCTTTAAACATATATAAAAAAGAAGGAGTTGTAGTAGAAGAACTTCTAGAAACATATTTTGATGTTTATAGAAATAAATCCATATAAATTTGATTATGAATATTTTTATAGCTATAAAAGAAAGAATGTTGTTTACTTTAGTAAACACTGTTTACAATAATAAACAGGTAATACTTTAGTATGAAAATTTTAATAGGAAATACTAATAAATAATATGATAGTTCCAGATACCATTGAACAGAATTATTCTGAGCTATCATTAGAAAAGAAAAAACTTTTATATCAGACTTATAAAGATCCTGCTACACGTAAAGAACTTCAGACTTCACTTCAAAATATTCTCTTTAAAAAAATTCCTCCAACTGGAAAACAATTTCTTGATCCACAAAATGAATGGTTGCCTAAAAATGTTATTGATAGTATATATCCTTTAGTTGAACAAGATTTTCTTGACATAGTTGATGGGGGGAGAACTTTTACTCAACTTAGTTTTTACGGATCGACGCGGCAGGGGAAGACTTTTTTGTCTCGTCTTCTTATTATATACACAATAATTTTTATCCATCATTTACGTGAACCTGCTTTATATTACAATCTTAGTCCTCTTACTGACTTGTGTATATACTTCATTAGTTTTAAATTTGATAAGACAAGACAACTTTATCTTAAACCTGTTTATAAAATTCTTGAAAGGTCAAAAAGATTTGTACTTATTAAATTTCAAGATCAGGTTGCTAAGGAACAAGAAAAATATAGTTGTGAAAAAATAGTTTATAGTAAAGCGGCTACTGTGGGGGAAATTACTTTAGCATCTGGATTACAAATTGTTCTGGGTAATGATTCACCTAATGAAATTATTGGAGCTGATATAATTCAGTGTTATATTTCTGAGATAGCTTTTTTTATTGAGGAAGCAGGAGCTACTGAAGAGCAGATATATCAATTATATACAGATGCTCTTGATCGTGTTAATGCTACTGTAGGAAAGGATTATCTTACCTGGATATTTCTTGATACCTCGGCTAATTACGCAGACAGTCTAATTGAAACGCACATTATAAAAGATTTACAACTTGATCCTGATACTTTTTTTAGATGGAGGAGTCGCTGGGATATTAGGCCTTTTAAATTTCCTAAATGGTATAAAGGTGTACAAGAATTAGAAAAACTAGGAGTATCTAAAGAAAGGTGGAATGTTGAGCTATATCAAAAAGGTTTAGCATTTAAAGTTATTTCAGGCAATGGTGATATACCTGCTAAGTTAGTTACTACAGAACAAGATTGTATAGGGATACCAAAGGATTTAATCATATACGTTCCGATTGATATTAAAAAACAATTTGAAGATGCTTTAATAAAATCTATTAAAGATATAGCTGGAGTTCCTACTTCTAATGAGTCTAAATTTATATCAACTCAAAGTTCAATTGATAATTTATTTTCCTTAACTGCTTTAACTAATATTGAGGGGGGTGTTGTTGCGGATGCTGCGGATAGCCCTAGTATGCTATTGTTTAATAAAGTAAAAGATTTATTGATTACTACTTATAGTCATAACAATACACCTATACTAAAACGAGCACCACGAGAACCTAGATTTGTTGCGCTTGATGTCGCTCATAGTATGCGAGGGGACGTGTATGGTTTTTGTATGGCGCATCCTGAGTGGTCACGAGAAAAAGAGACCACTATGGTTATTGCTGATTTATGTTTTGCTATATTGCCAGGTAGTGAAGGAATAAATCTAACAGCAGTAGAACAGTTTATTTTGGACATGGTTGAAAAAGGAAACATTCCTATTTTCAAAGTAACAGCGGACTCATTTCAGTCCCGACAAACTATTCAAAATATTCAACGAGCTAATATCGAAACAGAGGTATTGTCTGTTGATACATCATTAAATCCTTATCAAGAATTATTATCAGCTTTACTTGGGGGAACTGTTAAATGTGGGAAAAATATATTTCTTAAAAACAATTTATCTTGTTTAGAGCGTGTACGAAATGAAAAGCATCAAGAAAAGATAGACCACCCTAAAGGCCCTACAGTTAATCAGTATCACGGTGATTGGAATATTTCTAAAGCTGGAATAAATGCTAAAGATTGCTCTGATACATTAGCTGCTGTTACTTATACGATTCTTTCCTCTAAGATAATTTCTTCCACGGTATATGAAGACGAAAACGCAAGACATCGAGGGGATGCTGAATATAGTAATAAAGTTATTGCTGAGAAATATAAGAAGATTTGGAGAGTGCTGTAGTTACTAATAAATAATAAAATAATTTTTTCTAGGAGCGAGTTTAAATGGCTATAACAGATACAATTAAAAATATGTTTGCAACTACTAGGGACAAGATACTAGCTATCTTTGCTATTATAGGTGTTGTCTGTATAATGGCTGTTGTCGTATTTATTATTATATATCTTGCTAAGGGGAATAAGACCTTAGTCTTCTGGCCTAGTATAAAAGTAATTGACATTGAAAATCCTGAAGATAAAAATCTATCACAAAAGTCTGTTGATGAAGCCGTACGACTAGGAAAAGAAATATATAGTAAAATTAAAGGATAGATTTTAAGTGAGAAGATATGAACAACTAGATAAAAGAAAACTTGATGATACAGGAGATCTCAAGTTTATGTACTATATAAAGGAAGCTGTTATTTTTCCTGATGTATATATACAGAGTATGCTAGAAACTATTACAAGTTATGTTCAAAATTTTTTAAAAAAGTCTTATAATGCAAAACAAATAACAGAACTACTAACAAGAATTTTTTTAAAGGATAAAATTCTATTTGTTTTACAATCTAATATTGAAGCAGAAGGGGAAGTATTAAATCGAAGTGGATTTAAACAAAAGACGGGCTATTTCTTAATGTTCTGTAATCCTAATATTACTAATATTCAAAAAGATAAAGAAAGCTATAAATCTTTTTGTTATGAGTTTATGGATTTAATTGGACACGAAATGATTCATAGGATTCAGTATATAAATTCAAAAGAACAGTGGATAGTAAAATTACAAAATACAAAAAATCCGAAAAAGTATTTATTTGATCCTCACGAAATAATGGCGTATGCTTGGCAAATAATACAATACTTTAAACTTCAGAATTATACTAATAAACAGATTAAAGAAATATTATCTAGTACTAATAATGAAAAGTTAAATTGTAGAACATTAAAAGCTTATCATTATTTTTTTGATAAAGATTCAGATGTAATCAAAAGACTGTATAAGTATATGTATCAATATTTAGATGAGGAAATTTAATGAGTAGTATAAAACAAATAGTGTGTAATGATTGTACCATTGGTTTGTGTCTTAAAGAAATATATGCTTCTTATAAAAACAAAGTGGATATTATTTGCTTAATAAAAGAATGCCCTCGAAATAAAGAAACTAAGAAATAAAGGTATGTAAAATGAAAAAATATGAACAATTAAAAGAAAGTGATTTTAATTATAACTATCGACAGATTCTTCCTGTATTAAAAAATGCAACTGACCCTAATTATATATCAGTACAAATTAAATCTGATAAAGGGGCCACTAAATGGTTAACATTAGATAGTGATTTTTTTGATGCATTGAATAAAGCTATAAAGGATTCTGATATATAAGGGTATACAATGAAAAGATACAAAGAAGCTATGACAGATTTTAGTGATGAAGCCTTAGAAAAGTTTCCTGAAGACTTACTAGCATTTAATGATAAAAAAGTACGGGCTGTTTATGTTGATAAGGAGCTTGATATTGGTTATAGTGCTGATTGTATTATTATTTTTAAAAACAGTTCTTTTATACTAGATTCAAAAGACGGTGCTGTGTATGCTACTATTGCCTTTCATTCAGTTAAGAATGTAAAACAAACAAGTAAAGAATTTGAAATTAGTTTTGGAAAGGATAGATTACTTTCTATAGTTTCTTTATAGGTGGGGGGGGGGATATGTCTGAAATACTTTTTACTGAGTCTGATTACGCAAGAATGGAAAGAAAGTCGGTTGAATTACTGGGTTGGTCGTTATCTGCTAAGTGTGGAATGACTATAAAAGAAATGGTGAATGATCCGGTTAAGGCAAAGCAGTCTATTACTACGGCTAAAGAACGCGCTGGATTTATTGATAGAATAAAATTGAAAAAATTATTATCGTTAATGGAAGACGAGAATTGGAAACAGAAATTAAAAAAGGCTTTAAGCTAATTGAATGAATCGTTAAAGATTTTTCAACTAATTTTGACGAGTTAGTTTAATTAATTAAAATAAAGAGGTTATTAAATGAAAAAATATGTGCCACTATTAGAAGCAAATATAATGAAACCCTATCAAACTAAGGTAGGTTCCTGGGGGGTTTATGATGGAACCCATTATCATTATTTTGATGATCAAGAAGGAGCTAAAAATTTTATTAGCAATTCTGGAAAAACAGGAAAAATAAAGGCTAATATAAAACATAAGGTAACTAAAAAATCTTCAGATGTAGACAAGAATACAGAAGATCATAGTACTTCCGGGTTGGATCCTAAAAAACCTGGGATATTATATAAAAATATATTAGGAAATTATTATACCTACACTACTTCTGGAAAAAAATCAGAGTATGGAGATAGAGAAGATATCGTAGACTATATAAAAAGTGGTGATTGGAAAATAGATAAAGAAAAAGCATAATAATTTTTTAGAAAATGAAAAAATATAAGTTTATTTTAATAGAGGAGCTATTACCTGGATTTGCATTAGATTCTTATACAAATATCAATAGGGGGTATATATATAAAATAGAATCCTTATCAGAATTTAAAAAACTAAAACCTGGAGTGAGAGGAATTATTGTAGATAATAATTTATATATGTGTGAAGAACTTAGAATACTTCATAATGATATTATTAAATATATACAGAAACATAATCCAAGTTCTCGTCTTAATAAAATTAAAAAGAATGCTATTATGAGACATAGTTTCAATGATTTTTTAACGGTTCAAAAAGGAGAAAAGCACAAGGATATTTTATATTGTGGGGAGGCGCAACCTTTAGATGTAGATTCTGTTAAGATGATTAAATATATTGAAATTGCAAAAAAATCTGGAGTTACTTTACTTCCTAAAAATATTTTTGAAGATAGAAAAAAGATAAAAAATGAAGATAAGTATTTTTAGGCTAATAATAATACTGATATTTTTACTATGTGTAGTATACTGTATATCGTGTAGCCCTAGGATTAAATGCACTGCAACTTTTTATGAATGTGCTTGTATAAAATAAAACATATATAGAAAATAGCTGAATATTATATAGGAGAGCAAAACATGTATAGAAACGGATTAAAAATATCTTTTGATGATTGGGTTAATGGTATAGCAGTTATGTTATTTGTTATTGTTTTAACTATTTTATTATGTGTGCTCTTCGGATGTAATTCACTTCAAATAGACCAGAATAAAGCTAATTCTGTAGCAGTCATTTCAAGTAAAGCCAAAGACTCTGATAAGCTTCAGATAATGTATAAAGACGTTCTAGCGGGTGAGATGACGGTAAAACAATTCAAAACCCTTACAGACGCTTCTGAACAGTATAGTAAGCTTCTAGACTGTGAGAATAGTAAGCGTATCAAGATTGAATTAAAAGATAATCCTTGGGAGATTGAGTCAACTGCTGAATCGTTTAAAACAGATGCAACTTTGATATGGTTAGATAAAGATAATAATATATTAAAGAAAGTTACGTTTCAGCTAGTATTGAATCGTAAACAGAATAAGGATTGGACTATAAGTAAGATTGATGAACTATATACCAAAACAGCTAGGGTAATGTTTCCTACGTTTACAATGACTACCATTGTTTTGATAATTGTTTTAATGGTGTTGTTATAAATGGAGGAGTAGATTATAAAATTTTTAAAATAATAAAAACTTTGAGGTAAAATAAAAATGAAAAAGTATAAAGCCGTATTAAGTGAAGGAATAGATAGTATTCCAGAAGTAGAAAGAGCACTAGTTACTTTCTTTAAAAAAGGAAAACGACCTTCAGATGTTTTAGGTTCGTTTATAGCTGCCCTACAAATTACTAAATTAACTAATAAAATTTCAAATAAAACTTGGAATAGTTGTATTGATTCTTATTATGCTTTAAATGATGATGAGCAATCAGAAGGATAAATAAAAGGTGATAAAAGGAAGCGTTATGAAAGTAAATTAAGTGAAGAAGGGGTAGACGTACAAAAGATTATAAGTGATCTTATTGATACTGATTTTGGGGGGATCAAATGAAGAACAACTGAAAGCCACCCAACTGCTTAAAGGTTTGGCAACTTCTGATGATTCAAAAGCAAATGCCTTTATGAAAAAATTAAGTGATGTTACTTCTACTTGGAAAAAAGAAGATTTTAAATAATGTCAGATAAACCAGAACCAATTAAACCAGAAGCAGAAAGTCCTGTAGCTAAACCAGTTAAGCCAAAGAAATGAGATAAGAATGAAAAGATATAAAGCATTATTTGAAGAAAATTTATATGAAAAAAAAGTTGGGGACTTTCCTATAGATTTTAAACCAGGTAGCTTATTTGAATTATATGTTAATCCCCCATCATTAAAAAATTTGCATTGGACATGGATAAGAGGTGTAATAGATTCAAAAGGTAACTTTTATATAGCAAATGCAAAGGAAGTTATTCACGGTACTATATTGAAAATATTATTAAAAAATAATTTAATAAATAAAGACTATTCTTTAGTGAAAAATAATGAAAAAGATTTAAATACTTTTTATCCTAGTTTAGATGATCCAAAAATGAATTCTTTTGAAAAAGATATCAAAGGAACAGAACGTCTTTATAAATTAGCTAAAAAGAAAAATCCAAAATATAATTTTATATTAAAATAGTAGGGGAAAAAATGATTAGATATAAAAGTACTCTAAAAGAATCTATAAAGCCAAAGAAATGAAAATATTTTTTAGCCTATTCTTTTTATTATTCTATTTGTCTTGTGATGACGATTTTAATAAAAATGTCTTAATAGAAAATTTTAATAAGCCTATAGAAACTTCTATTATACAAGATAATATTCAAAAGCAAATAGACCAGTATATTTTAGAACACCCTTATTATATATATGAGGAAGTTCCGGTTGAAGTAAAAGTAGAAATAGAAATTCCTTTTATATTGAATGAAGATGGATTTAGAAATGAATTAGAGCCTTTCTTATATCAGGAAAAATTAGTCTGGTTATATGATTTCATTATTACTTATAGAAAATCAAATGGAGCAATAGTTATACCGGCTAGTGAAGTAAATGATTTACTTGATACGCTACTTATTCCTTATGAATCTTTGTCTATTACTAATAAACAAATAATACAAGATAAGGTTAATGAAATTATACTAATGGTTTATAAAAACATGGTAGAAAAATGAAACGATATAAAGAAATATTAAAAGAAAGGATTACTTCAAAAGAGATTGCTTTAAAATTTGGGGATATTCTTTTTGGTGATTATAGAAAAAAAGGGGAAAAAGATACAGAATATGAAGCCAAAATATTTAATGCTTTATATAATTGGGTTTCAGGTTCTTACATGCATGGTAAATATAGAAAAAATTTTAATCTTGTTATAAATGAATTAAAACAATTAAAAACTCAATACCCCGATGTATTAAAACCAACCACAAATGTATTATATCGTTTAATGGATATGGATTTAAATAATTTTAAAAATGATATTATTTTTTTTAAAAAAGAAAATAATAGATGGTATAATCCAGTTAAACATTTATATACCCCTTTAAGTTATGTAACTTCCTGGACAACTTCAGAGGGGGTCGCTTTTGGTTTTAAAAATAAACCAGTTGGATTAGCTATAGATAGAAGTATTCCATATAATTTTTCTATTCGTATAGTTGCAAAAGCAACTTTTCCCGATGATGAACTTTTATTTAATCCTTCTTTTTTTAATAGTTTATCCTTAGAAATAACTAAGAATAGACAAAATGAAATTTTACATTTAGGAAAAAAGCCAATTAAAGTAAATTATATATTTGATGATGCATCTTTTTTTACTTTATTAGGACAAATTTCATATAAAAATGTTGAGTTTAATTATAATGGAAAAAATTATACAGTTCATAAAGATTTATCTTATAAAGGTATATTAGAACTAACAGATGGAAAACAAATTATAAAAATAAATAGATTTAGAAATAAAATACTAAAAGGGGAAATTAAACTTATTAATCTAGGTAAAATTTATAAAGAAATAACCTAATTTAAGAAGAATTAATGTATAAAGTAATGAGGAGATATAAAAAATGAAACGATATAAAGAAATATTAAAAGAGTTAAAAGATCCCTATTCTGAAATGGGTTTTGAAAAAAAATTTATTGGAAAAGAATTAAACTCTGTTATGAATGGTTTATCTAAATATTCTTTAGAAGATCAAGGGGTGTCCCCAGTTATAGATAAAAATAATAAAATAATTGGGTTTATCTATGATCAAGATAGTGATGCAAAATTTAAAGGTAAAAATATATCTGACTTTGGAATTAAATCAATTAAAAATTTCCAAGTATATGAAGTTTAATTAGAGATGATTTTATATCAGGAGTAAATAAAATAATGAAAAGATATATATCTATACAAGAAGAAATTAAATATTTAACAGTATACCACGGTACTAGTTCCTTATTTATTAATAATATAAAAAAAGAAGGATTAAAAGCCAATTCAAGTATGGGATATACCTCTGCTAAGTGGTATATGGTATCTTCTACAAAACCAAGTGCTTTATTTCATGCCAGTAGCGTACCGGAAGAAAACAGGATTGCTTTTGTAGTGGAATTTAAAATTCCTTATGATTCTGATGCTAAATGGGAAGGATACCCCTATTTATGGAAACCATTAAAAGAAAAAGGGTATAAATGGTATGCTTTAATGCAACCAATACCCAAAGAATATATTATTAAAATAACAAAATACTCACATGAACAGTGGCTTAAAAATCACGATAGGGGCTTCTAATGAAAAGATATATATCCTTATTAAAAGAAAATGATTCTGTAGAAAAGCAACTTAAACAATACCTTGATAAGGTCCAAGACACTAGTGATACTGATTTTAAAAAGAATTATCCAACTACTTGGGAACGAGGGGGTCAAACTAAATTTACTTATAAAGTAACCCCTAAATGGTTTAAAGTTTTACGAATTACAGATAACGGTAAAGGGCAATCATCAGTATTTGCTTTTGTTGATAAGACTAACGGTGATATCTATAAACCAGCAGGATTTAATTCACCGGCCAAAGGTATTCGTGGAAATATAAATGATGAAAAAGTTCCAATTACAAGCGAGGGGTTATATAGAAGATGAAAAGATATATATCTATATTAGAATCCCAGGACGACGTGAAGCCAGGGGACATCATCCTTACCGGAAAATTTTTAAATAAAAAAGCTGTAGTAAAATCTTTTGGGACTAATGATAAAGGTCAGCCCACTGTTATTACCGATACTGGGAAAGAAATTCCTTTGTATAAATTCCGTATTGAGAAGTTAATGGCCCCCAAATAAATGTCATCCTCCGTAGTTAGATTCTGCCCCTATTGCAATCACATAACTTTTCAGTACCTAGAAACTGAGAATATATATTGTTGTCAGTTGTGTCACAGGATCATAAAAGAAGAGGGTAAAAAACAATAGATTCTTTTTTAATATATTACTAGTACTATCGGAATTTGTACTATATTAACAAACAACCAAACAGGTGGTATAGGTGAAATTAAAATTGCTAAGCTATATAAAGATAAACCAAAAGTTATCTCTATTTTAGGAACCAGTATAGTAAGCAGTGTTCAACCAGTTACTATATCTATTATAGATAACGAGGAAGAGGATATTAGTATTCTATTGATGATAAATGAATTATTAGATAATAGTTAAGATTTAATACTATTTAAGGTTTTTATAGTTTATTTTCCTTTCCTATATTTATAAATATCTTTTCAGTTTCCATTTATTGACTCCAATGCCCATTTAAAAAATTCTTGTTGATTTTCAAACTCATAAATTGTGTGATCTTCTATTGTTTGTATATCTATATTGCTATACTTTCTTGAAGTAGAGATGTTTATCCAAAGATTATTTACTAAATCTAATTTAAAGTATTTATAGATATTTTTTCCATAAGCAAAGGCATATATTTTATTTTGAAGATCAATATCTTTAACTAAAACTTCTTCTATGTTAGTATCTTTATTCCAAAAGTTCTTTTCTGCCCAACTAGCATCTGAAGACCTATTATTATCTATTAACCAAGTTATAAATTGATCCAGAGTCATTTCAATCTCTGTTTTATTAAGTTTATTTATTTCTTGCACTATCCAATCTAAACTTTCTTTACAAGCCCCTTTAGCTAATAGCATACCAAAGGTTATTATTTGATCGTTAAATTCTTTAGAATATTCTTTTACTACTTTTTTCATTTTTGGTTTCTCCTCATTAAATTTAGTAATAGGATTATTTTCTTTTACTATTTCTTTTACTACCTCACAGTCCTCTTCTAAAAGTAGTTTGGCTGATATACGTAGTTTGGCTGAATTATTTTGCCCCTCATCTATAATCCAATAGTTATGAAGATATGTAAAAACAGGGTAGTTTGTTGTTACCTCAAATATTTCTCCTATAAGGTAATGATACCATTTATCAGGGGGTGCTTTTATTATTTTTACTTTCATTTTAATTTTCAACCTATTAGTTTAGTAATAACTTGTACATAATTCAGAGTTAAGTATAACTATATCAAAACCATATTTTTCTTCGAATCTTTTTTTAATTTCTTGCACAAGTTGTTTAGGATAAGGCTCTATTTCACAAAGAGAAACAATAATTAAGTCTTCATTATCTTCTTCATCTTCAGGATATAAAAGTATAGATTTTTCTATACAAAGTACTGCTATTTCTTTCCAATTAATTGGTTCATCAAAATCTCGTGGATTTAATGATTGAATTATTTCATTAACAGCTTTTGCTATTTCTTGCCCGGTCATATATTTTCTCCTTCTTATATAGTAATATTATATTTACAATTAATAGGACAGTAGTTTCCCCGTTGTACTAAACATTCTTTTTTGTTGTGAGGACAAATTATTTTCATAAGCTGATATAATTATTTTATTTCTTTTATAAGAGTAGACATTAAATTAACTTGGTCCGCGCAAGCTTGCATTAAACCCTCTTTTATTATTTCTGTAATTTCTTCTCCAGTTAATTTCCAGTTACGTTCAACTCTTTTTAGATGGATTTTTTCTTCTATTGCTTGGGACTTTTTGTCAAAATAGTCTTCGGTAAGTAGCATTGCTTTTCTCCTTGTTTAACTTTAATAGATTTAATATATAAAAATTACAGGTATTTGTCAACAAGAAAATTTAGCCTTTTGTTATAATATAGAAATAACAATATTTTTTTCAAGTAAATTTTTTTACTTGACTTTTTTTATAAGTTTCGTATATTATAAAAGTTGAACTTCAGAATAACTTTTATTAAGAACCATTCAAACCGGGGGGGATGAATGGTTCTTTTTTTATAGCCACTTAAATTAAATCGAGCATAATTAATTGTATAGTACATTCGGAACAGATTTGTTTCTTCTTTCTAATCTTACTTAATCTCTTCTTTTCTGATGCGTTTAAAACGTGTTGTAAATTCATCGCTTTGTCTGTTAGTTGCTTTCCACAAATTTTACATTTAATCATTTCAATTTATCCTATTTATATTGTAACTAAGTCCCTGTTTAATTTTTAACATCCGTGTAATTATATTATCATAATTCTGGTAAAAATACTTTAATAAAAAATGTATAAATATTTAATTTTTTTGTTGACAAACAATAATATATTTTATACATTACTGATATTGATTGATTTTAATAAAGGAGAATATAATGGCTACTAAAAACAATAACCTCTCCCCAGAAGATTTAAAACAAAAATTATTAGATATCTTAGTTGAAATGGGTCAAATAAATATAACGTATAAAAAAGAAAATTATACTATTATGGGTAACATTGACCTGTTTGATGTTATCTATAGTAAAATTAAAATGGCCTATACTTTAACTGATAAAATTAAAAGTCTTAGAAATGTATAAAAAATATAATTTTTTTGTTGACAAATATTTAATATATATGTATATTATTATTGAAGTTAAAAAAGGAGAAACAAAATGAAAACGATTAAACAGATGAAACAAGAAATTAAAGACAAATATGATGCGGTCCCGGAAAGACAAATATCAACTGGAATTTATCTTGGGAAAATTAGAACTAAATATATTGAAGAAGTAAATACATGGACTTCAACAAGAATTCATAGGATTCCCATTGAAGAATTTTATGATAGGTATATGTAATAAAAATATTCACAAGCCATGGGGGCAAATAAAATAATTGAATCACGGAAGGAAAAATAAAATGCGAAAAAGAATAGTTGAGGAATACTTATCAGACGGTAGTTCAGTATTTGGAATAGAAATTACAGACGATGATGATTTATTATTAAAATTAGATTGTAGAACAGAAGCAGATGCTGTTTGTTTAATGATGGAATTAGGACAAAGAACTATTGATTTTGAAGAAGGTAATTATGAAAAATGAATTATTATTAGAAGCAGTTAATTTATCAATAGAAGTTTGGGAGTACTTATATACTCACTCTGAAATTAAATCTAAAAATGACTTGCCAGAGGGGTTATTTGATAAGATTAAAAATTTAGCATATAAATGCCCATTATGTGATTATTTTTTAGATTGTGGGATACTTTGTACTGATTGCCCGTTAAAATATTGTTTAAATGATAACTCTAATTATAAAAAATGGTACTTTAGTAACTCAAAAAAATTACGAGCAAAACACGCTGGAAGAATTATGGATATATTATGTCAATGGAAAAAAGATAATGGTTATGATTAAAATTAAATAGAGGGGGGGATTAAAGATGTATATAAAAGAATCTTCTAATAAAAACATTACAAGTCACGATATGAGAAACAGATTACAGGTTTGCCTTATTCGAGAGGAAGTTTTAAGCGAGTTACTAAACGATATTAGAAAAGAAGTTGTTTTACTCAAAAATAATTTGAATTCCGTTAAATTAAAGGAGAAAATAAAAGGGGACTAGTAATGAATAGTAAACAAAAACTTATTGAATTTATGAAACAAAAAGCTCAGATATTGTATGAAAATAATTATGATCCTGATAAAGAATATTTTACAGAACAAGATAGAAGAGCTATATTAGATTGGGACAATAGGGAATGTGATGTTATTTGGAATTTATTATCAGAAAAAATTAATGAACATGAAGTAGAGGGACATAGTATTAAGAGTTGCATCTTTTGTATTAAATATGATATAGGGGTCGTACCTTGGAAGATACAAGCTTGTAATTTTTGTGAATATGGAAAGCACCACTATATTTGTAATAAACTTAATTCTACCTATCAAGAGATTATGAAAAAAGAATATTATCTAACTGAAATAAATGAAGGAAGACCCTTTTCTGAAATTTTATCTAATAAAGTCTATATAGAAATTATAAATAAATTAGAAAATGATCAAAAAGAAAATCCTTCTAAAGATATTTTTGAAGAAGATTCCGAGGGACTATCCAGAAGCGAATTAAAAGATATTTTAGAATCTATTAAACATAGAATGCATAGAACAACTTTTAACTGTATTCAAGAGGAGTATCGATCAAAAGAACAATTTGAAAGTGTATATCTTTGTATTTGGGAAGCATTGAACTACTTAGATAAAAAATAAAAATTATAAAAAAATTATTAATCGATTATAGAAAGGAGTTATGATATGAATAGCCTAATCAAAGAGATCAAAGAACAGGGCGAAGACTACGAATTTTACCCTACCACTACGGAAATTATCCAAGTAATTGGTAAGGACCTGAAAACTACATGCCGGGATAGGGGCTTTTCGATTCTTGATATTGGGGCGGGTAACGGAAATTTTTTCAAGGTACTTCAATCCATAAATGAGGTTTGTGTTACAAAATATGCCATTGAAAAATCAAGTATCTTGCTCAAAAATCTTGATCCTGATATTTTTATCATTGGAACTGATTTTATGCAACAGACATTGATCGACAAAAAGGTCGATGTTATCTTTTGCAATCCTCCATATTCAGAGTTCGAGGAGTGGACAGAAAAAATACTCTCCGAGGCAAATGCCAAATTTATCTATATGGTAATACCCGAACGCTGGAAAAATAATGAGAAATTAATTAGGCTCATCGAGAGAAGAGATATTACCTATAAGATTCTCGGTTCATTTGATTTTCTGGAAGCCGACAGACCGGCTCGGGCCAAAGTAAACATTATAAGATTTGAGCTTTGTATTATCTCATCCTATAATGATAGCTTAAATTCCGATCCCTTTGATATTTGGTTTGATGATTTTTTCAAAATTAACCAAAACCCGGAAGTGGAAAGTGATTACGAGAAGGAGAAAAAGAAAAAAGAGGAAATAAGGGAGCTTATCGCTGGCCATAATTTAATTGAACGCCTTGAGGAATTGTATTTAAAAGATATTGAAAACCTGTACAATAATTACAGGGCGATTGAAAAGCTCGACGGTGAAATATTAAAGGAACTCGGGGTGAATATTGCTGGCCTAAAAGAGGGTTTAAAGCTGAAAATTAAAGGGCTTAAAAATCTGTATTGGAGGGAGCTTTTCGATAACCTAAAAAGTATTACCGATAGGTTGACATACCGGAGTCGTGACAAACTTTTGAGAAAACTCTCCGATCATACAACGGTTGATTTTTCTGCGAGTAACGCTTACGCTATAGTTATATGGGCTATAAAAAATGCCAATTATTACATTGATGAACAGTTAAAAGACGTATATTTATGGATGTCGCATCGGGATAATGTTCAAAATTATAAATCGAATACTAAATTTGTTGAGGATGGGTGGAGATATGACAAAAGTAAAATGAGCCATTACAAGCTCGATTACCGTCTTGTTTTTAAGTGCTTCAATAATTTTAATTCTTCATCATTTGGCAATTATGATTTTCCCAATGGCCTTAGTAAATCAACCCATACTTATATCAACGATATCATAACAATTGGTAAAAATCTTGGGTTCAGCGTTTATCAAGACACCTATTCGTTTCAATGGTCTCCGGGTAAGGAAATAGAATTTCAGTGTCCGGACGGTATTTTTATGGAAATACGGGCATATAAAAATGGGAACATTCATTGCAAAATGAATCAAGAATTTATGAAGAAACTTAATATTGAAGCGGGGAGACTCAATGGTTGGATAAAGAGCAAGAAAGAAGCGGCTGAGGAATTAGATATTCCGATTCAAGAAGTTGAGAGATATTATAATACAAATTTACAGATAGCACCGGCAGGTGTTAAATTATTACTAATTTAACTGTAATTTAACAATAAGTATTATTTGGAGGTAATATATGCCAATTTTTAGTGGGGATGAAGCAAGAAGATTGTGGTATGAAATTAATAATGCTAAAACAGTCGAAGATTTACGAGAAGCGTTGTTTACCTTGGTATGTAAATTACAATACCTAGAAACAAGAAGTTTAATGGATAAGGAGAAAAAAGATGAGTGAATATATTACGATTGGAACATTAATTATTTTGGCTATAGTGTTTATTCTTTTTTGTGTATTTAATAAATAAAGGAGGAAAAAGCTATGAATATATCATCAATGAGTGGGGCATTAAAATTAAGTAAAGTTGAAAGATTTAATCGTATTATTGACCTAGTAATAAAATCTGAATTTGATAAATTGACCCCTAAAGAAAAAATTGAAATGGCATGGATTCAAGCGGTTAGAGATGCTAACAATGAAAAAGCTGAAATTCTGGAAATGATATAAGGAAATTTAAAATGAATATAATACATAAAAAAGGTTTTAATGCATTATGGGGGTGGTTTGGACTTGATCATACTTCATGGCTTACAATACCTAGAGTTTTATTACATTCTATGCCGGATAACTGGCAACAAAAAATGGCTGATCTTTTGCAAGAATATGATAACTACTGGGATTTTTCAACATTACAAGTAGGAACCAAAGTCCAAATAACAAATGAAAGAGGAAAGCTTATTAAAACTCCAGAATGGCTTTTGCAATATAGACGCCCTAATTATGAAATAATAGAATCTTTAAAGAAAAAAATATGACTCCTAAATATTTCCATACTAATTTTACTGAGTTTTCTTTTAAAGTCTGTGATTTAAAGTGCGAGCATCTTAGCACGGTAAAGCAAGACGAGGGAAAAAAGATGGGAATTTGTGGATATGTTTTTGATAATTATTACTGTAATAAATATAATAAAAAATTGTATCAATACAGTAATTGGAGTTTTAGTCTAATACGATTGTATGAGTGTAAGAAATAAAATAGGAAATGTAAAATGAATTTTTGTAATCCAAATTGTATCTATTTATCACCAACAGAAAAAGAACAAGAAGTTTTAACAAAAGACGGTAAGTTTATTTATGATCATAAATGTAGAAAGTATCACAAAATAGTTAGGCATTATACTCAGCACCCTAACTTAGTAAGATTAAATGAATGTATCTATATAGAGGAGGAAATTAAATAATGAAAAGATATAAAGAATTAATAACTGATTTTAAAGATAATTTTTTATTAGAGATGTCAAGTCATAGGCAATCCGCCTTTGTTGATATAAAAGGATTAATGACTCCATTACTAGGGCATTTAATAATAATTTCTGAATTGGGGGGAAAAGATAAAGATTATAAAAAACATATAAAAGAATTAAATTCTTATAAAGAAAAAATAAATAAGTATAATAAAAAAGGAAAAAGTAGTAAATGGTTTAATAAATATTTTTTAACTCAATTATCAAAAGATCATATTGATAGGGGAATTGAACTATTTAAAAAAAAATATCCACATAGAAAACTTTCTAAACAATATGAATCCTTAAATGATTTTTTATGGTTTAATATTATAGAGGAGGAAAAATAATTACTATGGAAAAACTTTGTTCTAAATGTAAACAAATAAAAGGTATGGATTCATTTGCAAAAAATAACTCTGCAAAAGATGGTAGGCAGTCTGTTTGTAAGGAATGTGATAATAAAAGAAATAAAGAATATTATCAAGTGCATAAAGAAACAATTCTTAAACGGCATAATGAGTGGATTGAAAATAATCGAACCAGGCATAATGAAAATGTTTACAGATATGCTGTAAGAACTGGTATAATAAAGAATCCAAGGATACCAGAAAAGCCTAAAAAGTATAAAGAAATGATTGAATCTAATAAATTAAAAAAATGTGTATAGGAGTAGGATTATGAAAAAATTTCAGATTATTATTCGTGAATATGAAACCCATAAAGGTAAATCAACGTATGGTCAAAGTTATTCCAAAACTTTTGAAGAAGATGATATGAAAAAGATTATGGAATATATTGATACGTTTAAAACCTTTAAGGAAAAAAATAATCGGCTCGTAAAAGATTTAAAATAATCTAAGGAGAAAATTATTATGAAAAGTATTATAGAATCCGCTTATCCGGATAGTGAAATAATTAGGTGTGAACAGATTACTTTTTCAGAGGGGAAGAAAGTTTTTAAAGAAAATATAATGATCTGTGATACCGATAAAATTTTAGATATCGCTGAAAAGTCAGAAGACGATTTTGGTAGAAAAATTGAGATGATGACTATAGTATTAAAAGACAACAAAAACATCATACGAACTATTGATTTTAAACCGAATGAGCTACTTTAAAAAAATGTGTAAAAATGTTATTTTTTAGTTGACAAATCTATAGTATATGGGTATATTGTTATTAAGATCAAAGAGAAAAAATATGAAAAGATATAAAAGAAAATTTGATTCTATCAATCTTATTTATGAGGATTATAAACAAGAAAAAATAGATTCAACAGAACTTTGTCACAGATTATATACAATATCTAAAACAAAAGTAAAAATTCCTTTAAAAGAAATGTCCTTTATAAAGGATATTGTGTCTGAATTAAATGCTCATTCAGATTTAGCTTCTATTCATAGAGGAACATGGTTTAGTAAATTAGTAGAACAGTGTAAAGAAATATATGTATCCTATTTTGGAATGTTTGGAGAACCTGTTAAAGAAATGTCCTTCACAAATTTTGTACATTGGGTAATTAAGACTCGTCCAACTCCTCAAAAAGAATTTAAAAAAGCTAGAAATTCAGAAGATTTTTGGAAACTTGTGAATGAAATTGAAAAACATATAAATAAAAATAATTAAAAACTAATTATTGGTTTTAAAATTAAATTAAAAAGGAGACTTATTATGAAAAAGATTTTTATGTTTGGTATGATGGTTAGTTTGTGTTTTTGGATATTGGCTTGTGATTCCCCAACAGAATCAAAAGAAGAATCAACCAAAACTATGGCGTTGCTATCTTTAGCTTCGACTCCTAGTATAGAAGAGCCTATAGTTATTGATCCCCCGGTTGATCCTCCACTTGACTCTGGAATAACTTATCCAGAAACAGGTGTTAATGGCCAAAATTTATTATATAAGTCATTGACATCTGTTAGTCGGTCTAAATGGGTTGGAGAATCTGAGGAAGTAGCTATTTATAGTTTGGCAGTAGACATACAAGAAGGAAAATCTTTTACTGTTAAAGTTTTAAGTGGTAGTGGTAGTAGTATTTGGATAGTGGAACGTGACCCAATAACAAACTGGATAAGTTCTAATTATGTTGCTGGGGTAACTGAAAGCTTTACTGTTATTGAAGCTGGAAAAATAAGTGATATGAAATTTGGTTTTTTTCAAAAAGAAGACTATACATTTGAATATTATGAAAATGGTGATACTACCCCAACTTTTACAAAAATAATAACAGTATATTAAATCCTCCAATTAGATTAAAATTAAAAGCCCTAATATTTAATTAGGGCTTTCTTTTTAATTACTTCTTTTTACCAGATTTTTTAGCACCAGGTTTTTTCTTAGTTGCTTCTAGCTTTCTAAGATTCTTTTCAAGAAAAACTCTGTGCTTTGCTTTAGAACTAGTAGCATTGTCTTTTTCAACAATTGCCGCAGGATACCCATTGTATGTTGTAAATCTTACAAGTGTTCCAGTAGCTACAATCCCTTTTGCTTTTTGAACCCGGCATCCTTGTATTGAAAAAACTTTGTCACCCTCTTTAAGAAGGTGTTTTCTTGGTGTAGACATTTAAAGCTCCTTTTAGAATTTATTGTTTAAGAATAAATATAAAAATAAAAGTAAGATACACAAGACATAATAAAATAGTAATTTATTACTATTTAATGATTGGTTCATTATGCCTACAGGAATAATATATTACTTTACCATAAGGGCTAATATAACTACATAAACAGAACCAATATCGAATATCAATAAGGTTCATAATAAAACAATATAGTTTAGAGTATGTTTTCATGGGTGCATTGATACAAATTTTTTAATATAGTAAATCATATATTCAATATCTTCGGGGGAAAGCCCCGGATAAACTCCAATCCAAAAACTATTATTCATTATATAATTAGTATTATTTAAATTTCCTATTACTTTATAGTCTTTATTTTCTTTTAATTCTGTAAATAGAGGTTGCTTTATAATATTCCCCGCAAACAACATTCTTGTTTGGATACCGTTATCCTCTAGATACTCTACAATATCATTTCTAGTAAAGGGGCACCCTTCTTTTAATGTTAAAAGAAAACCAAACCAGGAGGGAAGGGCTTGTAAATCAGATCGTTGAAACATAAAATAATTATTAAGTTCCCCAAGGGTTAAATATAATTGCAACCAATTAAGTCTTCTATCTTCTATAAAGGATTTAAGTTTTTTTAGCTGGGCAACACCTATACTAGCCTGAAGATCGGTTGCTTTTAGATTATATCCCGCAGAAAAATATGTGTATTTATGATCCCATCCAAAAGGAAGATCACCGTGTTGAGTATTAAATCGTTTTCCACACTTATTATCAGTCCCCCCCTCACATTGGCAATCCCGCCCCCAGTCTCGCATTGATAATATTATTCTTGATAGTAAAGCGTTGTTTGTATATACTGCTCCCCCCTCCCCTGTAGTTACATGGTGTGCGGGGTAGAAACTACTTGTTGCTATATCCCCAAAAGTTCCTGTATATTGATTTTTATGTTTAGACCCTAGGGAGTCACAGTTGTCTTCAATTAAATATAAATTATTTTTTTTACAAAATTCTACTACCTTTTCTATATTAAAAGGATTACCTAGAGTATGTGCAATCATTACAGCTTTTGTTTTATTTGATAAGGCTTTTTCTAATTGTGATATATCTATATTTACCGAATTTAATTCTATATCAACAAATACTGGAATTGCTCCATATTGAATAATAGGAGTTACTGTAGTTGGAAAACAACAAGCTACTGTAATTACTTCATCCCCTCTTTTTATTCTTCTTTCTTTTAGTAAAGGGGATGTTAATGCCATAAAAGCAAGTAGATTGGCAGATGAACCAGAGTTACAAAAATGAACATACTTAATTCCTAGAAAATCACTAAGTCCTTTTTCAAATTGTTTTGTATATCTACCTTGAGTTAGCCACATTTCATCACAAGCTTTCTGGAGCATTTCTTTTTCTTCGTGATCAAAAACCCTACCAGCATAATGTATAATTCTTTTATCCATTTAGCAACTCCAAATATTTATTTATTTGTTGTTCTGTAATACAAGCATTTTTTTCATAATAATTTTTATACCAATCTATAGTCCATTTAATAGTATCTTCAATTGATAGTAAAGGTTTCCAATCTAATTGATATCTTGCTTTATTACTGTTTAATGTTAGTATGCTTGTTTCGTGAAGGTCGTTATTATTTTCAGTAATAACGTATTTTATTCTAATCCAGTATTCATAACAAAGATCAACTAATTCTTTAACTGTGATACTACTATCTTTATCCGGCCCGAAATTCCAAGCACCTTCAATTCCTTTTTTTTCCTCAAGAAATTTTTTACCTAACAGTAAGTATCCAGTAAGACTATCTAAAACATATAACCAAGGACGAACCGCATTTGGATAACGTAGCTCTACTTTATTATCTGTTTGTGTGGATTTAATTAAATCAGGGATTATTCTATCTTCTGACCAATCCCCCCCACCTATAATATTTCCGGAGCGTAATGTAGCAATGGGGGCTAATTCTTTATAAAAAGATTTTCTATAACAGTCTGTAATCATCTCGCAGCAAGCCTTAGAGGTTGAATATGGATCATACCCACCTAGTTCATCACTTTCAGAATAGCCAAATAATGCTGGTCTGTCTTTAAATATTTTATCCGTAGTAATTATGAGTGCCCCTTTGATAGAATCAACCCATTTACAAGATTCTAATAAATTGATAGTCCCTATCATATTTGTTTTAAACGTTTCAACAGGTAAGACGTATGATTTACGAACTAATGCCTGAGCAGCTAAATGTATAACTAAATCTGGTTTATAGTGCTGTATTTCATTTCTTAAATAATCTATATCCCTAATATCATTAATATTAATGGACCCACCTGGATTTGAAACTGTATAATGATTAGGAGATGTATTAGGATATAAAGAATATCCTCTTGTTTCAGCACCTAGTACTTGTAAATACTTACACAGCCAGCTTCCTACAAACCCTGTATTACCTGTTACAAATATTTTTTTATCTTTATATATACTAAACATAAAATATTCTCCTATTGATTACCACAATATAAGCATCTATCCATAGTATTCTTTATCGTACCACAACCAACACATTGTAATTTATAAGAAATAATTTTAATAAAATCAAGTTCGCTTAAAACCCCAAAATCTTGAAAATTAAGTTTATTTTTTTTAATATAATTAAAAGCTAATTCTAGCATAAAATTATCCATTACCACACCTTCCATTCAGCTTTATTACTATTCCATAATTTTTCTAAAATTTCTTTATCGTGCATAGAATCCATACACATCCAGAAACCTTTATGTTTATATGCCATTAGTTCTTTTTGTTTGGAAAGCCTTTCTAGAGTAGTAGCAAAATCTTCATTTTTTAGAAATGAAAATATACTAGGATTAACAACCATAAACCCGCCGTTTATCCACGTATTATCTTCAGCAACTTTTTCTTTAAATTCAGTAATCTCGAATGTTTCATCTTCAATAGTAATTGTTCCATATTTGCTAACTGGATTTACGGCGGTTAGAGTTATACACTTGTTATGTGTTTTATGAAAAGCAAGTAGACTATGTAAATTGATATTACTAACACCATCAGAATAAGTTAAATAAAAAGATTCATTCTCAACATATTTTTTTATTCGTTGTAACCTTTCCCCTGTTGGGGTATTAAGCCCCGTATCAATAATAGTTACTTTAAATTTATCTTTTTTAGATGTTAAAAATTGTGTATTTTCTGTAGATAAATCTATTTCAATATCACTGTTATATAAATAATAATTATAAAAATAATCTCGAATAATTTCTTGTTTATACCCTGCACAAATTATAAAATTATTAATTCCATAAAAAGCATAGTATTTCATAATATGTGCAATAATAGGAATACCCCCAATTTCAATCATTGGTTTTGGTATTCTTTGAGTTTCCTCCCCTAACCTTGTTCCTAACCCACCAGCTAATAAAACACAGTTCATTTTTAACTCCTTAGATTGTTTGAATTAATGTTTTTAGATATACTGGAATACATTTATCACATAAACTTGATTCTTTAGTATCATAATCTATTGGTATTAAATTAGAGTTACTATCAACAAAAAAATTCCACGGATGAGGATCACCGTGTTGTTGCTCTTCTACAAAGTCAACTAATTGTAATTTTAATTTATTCCTATTATAATAAGGTAGTAATCCAAATTTAATTATATTACTTAATAGTAATCCATCTATATATGGATCTACTTCAATCAAGATATCTTTTTTAAATTTTAAAAAATAAGGAATAAAATCTATGTTACTGATACCAAAGGCATAATTAATATCTTTTTTAATTCTTTCTCCGTGGTCTAGTTGCCCTTCTTTATTCAAAGAAAAATCCCCAAAATCTATATAGGGAAGTTTAAATCTATCATAAATAATACCTGAAAATAATTCGTGATTATAGGATTCTTTAATTTTTCTTTTACATTGAAACATCGGCCGAACACTACCAAGATGAGTAGAATGAACCCCTATCAATCTAATAGTAAATTCTGGTAATTGATTTTCAAGTAATTTTTTTAAATAATGAAACGGGGAAATAAATTCTTCTTTTGGTACTAACTTTCGTGACCACTCTGGGTATTCATTACAATGGGCTAACTCTAAATATATTATATTTGAATTTCTTATTTTTTGTAAAACATTTTCTGGTAATAGTATATCTGGTTGTATATGATGAATAATAGATAATATAACGTGTCCAGGAACATTGTTTTTAATATCCTCAGGAACAGAGCCATTAATAAAAGAAACATTAGATATATTATTCTTAGCTCCAATTATATTACATACATCAATATTTTTTTTATCAATATCAATACCACAAATAGTTTTCTTAGCAAGGCTGCTTAATCTAAACGATACATAACCTAACCCACAACCCCAATCAACTATATCCTCCTCAAACATATTATTAAAATTATATCCATCTTCTGCTTGTAAAATAGTGTTTATTCTATCCTGGGTATCCCTTTTATATTCTTTAATCATCTCGTTATAAATAGGTTGGTATAATTCTGAAATAGGAAAAGATTTACCATCGATCATTATATCCATTATATCCCCAATTTTTCTTTAATTCTAGAATACACAGCATCAAAAGTTTCTTCTTTTGCTCTTTGTTCCATTTTATATATAACTTCGTTTATATCTGAATTTAATAGTAATTCATATTTATTAAACATCTCTAAAATGCTCACTTTACTATATGAAAACTCTTTACACAAATTTGAATAATAAGTCCATGATGAACTTATAAAAGGAACTCGAAAATAAAACGCTTCCATTAAAGTTCTTCCTGGTCTAGGACGTATTTCAGGATTACAATAGATTTTAGATAGTCTCATATAATCCATAAGAGGGTGCTCAATTGCAAAAGTTATTTGTGGATAATTTATTCTTAACTTTTCTACAATTGGTCTATGTGGTGCGTGTATACAAGATATTACTTTTTTATCAGGATATTTTTCTTTGACCATTAATAAAAATTCTAATTCAAAGGATAATGACTGCTCCCCTGCTGGGCCACTTGTAACTAAATCTATTGATCTATTTTCATAAGGTACTGCGAAACTTTGATCTTCTAATATTTCCCCCATTAAAATAACTTTATCGTGAAATCTTCCATAGATACCTTTATCCGGGACACCTGATTGTATGGCATCAGCAACTTTACATAATTCTGTATACAAGTACCCTTGCTTACTTATTAATCCATCCCCAATTAAAAATCTAAAATCTTGAGAAAATCCTATAGTAACTTTTGCCCCCCTACGTTTTACTTCTTTAGCAAATTCTATTTCTTGTTCTAATAAACCAATATCAAAATTTACTATATGATACACATCAGAATCCATTTCAATATTTGAGTCTAGTATATGATAAAGTTTTGCGTTAAACAATCTTGAAAAATTTAAAAAAGTATGATTACTCCATTGTCCTGAAGTCTCTTTACTTCCCCCACGACACACAGGTTGAATTATTGTCCACTTTTCTTTAACCATAATATTTTTCCTTATTTATTTCTATACATAGTACATACTTCAGAAATAGTTTTTTCAATAGGTGTAAATTTAAATTCACCATAATCATTTAAAAATTTATGGTTATTTCCACTATACTCGTTACCCATATCTTTAATAGTTATTGGAACTTTTATTTTAAGGGTATCTAAAATTAAAAGAGCTAATGAACTAAGTAAAATAGGTTGCCCCGAACAAATATTGTAAGTTTCCCTCCATACATTTTCTTCTATAAAAATATTAATAATTTTCATTAAATCTTTTATATACAAATAATCTAACCTTCTGTTTTTATTAATTGTTATAGATTTATTATTTAGTGCATTTAAAATACAAGTTGAAATAAATCGTTTTTCATTCTCATATTTTCCAAAAACACCAAATAATCTTAGACTTACACTATCTAAATCATTTGTAAGAAACAGATGCTTATTAATGATTGATTTAGAAAAACCGTAAGGTTCTGTTGGGATATTTACATCAAAAAAATTTTCTGACATATTCGCTTTCCAATTTTCCCTATTATATTCTGCGGAGGTACCTAAATTTATAAATTTTTTAAAATGACTTTTTTCTCGTAACAAATTAAAAAACATATATAAATTATTTGGTAGTATCCCATCAGGTTTTCCATCTTTTCCTTTACCTAGAAAAGGATCGTGCATAGCGCAATGAATTACTACATCAAAAAATTTATCTTTAAACCAAGAATGAACTTCCTCAGAATTAATAAGATTTAATTCTTTACTTGTGGGATAATATAATTGATGAATATCCGAAAAATATTCAATTATATTTTTCCCTATAAATCCACTCCCACCAGTAACTAAAATTTTCATTAGACTTAAATATCCAATTTAAACATATCAACATAATTTTTCCAAAAAGAACTTTTTGAAATAATATCCTTTGCTGTTGTATGATATTCTTTTGCTTTTTCTTTTTCCCCAAGTTTATCATAACA
>Ga0265297_10002617_pt1 | contig 35760 bp, 28 predicted proteins | sample Munlanlwell13791_FD_192502 | JGI IMG/M metagenome (GOLD analysis project Ga0265297, IMG submission 192502) | Leachate microbial communities from a municipal landfill in Southern Ontario, Canada - Leachate well 137-91 | ecosystem: Engineered > Solid waste > Landfill > Unclassified | place... | reverse complement strand
TCTCGGCAACACCGACAACAGTCTGCGTGATCATGGTTTTCGCAACGTCGAACGGTGCAAGCTCGGCGGGCGCACGTTTCTTCTCATCCACACCGGCCGACCGCACGGCCTCTCTGACGACATGCGCCGGATGATTTTCGACGAGGACAAACCCGACGTGGTCGTCTTCGGCCACACGCACCAGCCGGAGCGAATCGTCGAAAATGGCGTCACCTTCATCAACCCCGGTTCGGCCAGCCGTCCGCGCATGCGTCAACATCCCACCGTCGCCATCGTCGAAATCCATGCCGACGGTCGCATCGAAGTGCGGTGGTTGACGCTGGATGCCTGACGCAAAAACGATTCGACAGACGCCGGGCCATCGCTATACTGCGCCGCCTCTTTTGGAAACGGAGAGTCTTATGCCCAGAAACATCGCATTGCCCCATATCGAAGGCTTGGTTTCTTACGAGCCGGGCCGGCCCATCGAGGAAGTCGCACGGGAGTTGAAGCTGCGCCCCGCGTCTATCATCAAGCTTGCGTCCAACGAAAACCCGCTGGGTCCGTCACCCAAGGCCGTCGCCGCGATGCGCCGTGCGTTGGCCACCGCCCACCTTTACCCAGACGGCGGCAGCTATTACCTCCGCCAAGGGCTGGCAAAGCACCTCGACGTCCAGCCAGACAACATCGTCCTCGGCAACGGCTCCAACGAACTCATCGAAATGCTCTTCCACGCGTTCGTCGCACCCGGCGACGAAATCGTTTGCGGCGAACGAGCGTTCGTCGTTTACAAACTCTGCGCGGCGATGCTCCAGGCCCGCACCGTGGAAATTCCGTTCCGCAACCACGTGCACGATCTCGACGCCATGCTGGCGGCGTGCAATGGTCGCACCAAGATCATCTTCGTCGCCAACCCGAACAACCCCACCGGCACGCGTGTGGACAATGCCGCCTTCTGCCGGTTCCTGGACCGCGTGCCGAATCATACGATTATCGTACTCGACGAAGCTTACTACGAGTTCCTGGACAACCCGCCCGACACGATCGGCCACATCATCGGTAAACGCGCGCCGAACATCATCGCGCTGCGGACGTTCTCCAAGATTGTTGGCCTCGCCGGCCTGCGCATCGGCTACGGCGTCGCTGGCAAGGAAATGGTCGGCCTGCTGAACAAGGTGCGCCAGCCGTTCAACGTCAACTCCATCGCCCAAGCCGGCGCGCTTGCCTCGCTCTCCGATCACGCGCACATCAAGCGGACGCGGCAGTCGAACAAGCAGGGGCTGGCTTACCTGAGCAGCGAGTTCCAAAAAATGAAGTTGGAGTTCATCCCATCGGTGGCCAATTTCATCTGTGTCCGCGTTGGCAACGGCCGCGCTGTCTTTGACGCACTCCAGCGGCGCGGCGTGATCGTGCGGCCGCTGGCGGGCTATCGAATGCCGGAGTGGATCCGTGTCACCGTCGGCACGATGCCGGAAAACCGCCGGTTCATCCGGGAACTCAAAACCATTATGAAATAGCCGGCTACTCGCGGCGCCTGGACAATGAAGATCAAGCTCTCTCTCATCTGCCTTGCCTGTATTGTCGCGCTCTGCAGCATCGGCGCGGCTGCTGAAGAGGGATCGGCTTGGAAAAGCCTCGCGCCGTTTTTTGAGCCGCCTCAGGAATACGCCACTCCATCCAAGGCCTATCGCTCGCCGCTGCGGTTCAACGACGGCCAGCTGTTGGCCAGCGCCGCCGATTGGCCGCGCCGTCGCGCGGAAATCCTGAAACAGTGGCACGACTTGATGGGACCGTGGCCGGCGGTCATCGAGCATCCGAATGTAAAAGTGCTCGCGACGACTCATCGCGACAACTTTACACAACACCACGTCCGCCTTGACATCGCGTCGGGTCAGACAGGCGAAGGCTGGCTGCTTGTGCCGGATGGCGAATCGCCGTTTCCCGCCGCGCTCGTCGTCTATTACGAACCGGAGACAAGTGTCGGTCTTGGGAAACATCCGTTGCGCGACTTCGCCTATCAACTCACCCGGCGCGGTTTCGTTACGCTCTCCATCGGCACGCCCGGCGGCAACGCCTACAAGCCGGATATCGGCAACGCGCGCTGCCAGCCGCTGTCGTACCACGCCTACGTCGCGGCCAACTGCTGGAACGTCCTCGCGAACCGCCCCGAAGTGGATGCCCGGCGCATCGGAGTCGTGGGCCATTCCTACGGCGGCAAGTGGTCGTTGTTCGCGGGCGCGCTGTGGGAGAAGTTCGCCTGCGTCGCCGTGAGCGATCCGGGCATCGTGTTCGATGAGAAACGGCCAAGTGTGAACTACTGGGAGCCGTGGTACCTCGGCCTCGACCGCGACCATCCGCGTCCCGCGCGCGGCCTCATCACGCCGGAGAACCCGCGCACCGGCGCCTACAAGAAGATGGTGGAAACCGGCCTCGACCTCCACGAGTTGCACGCGCTGATCGCGCCGCGTCCGTTCTTCGTCTCAGGTGGCTCGGAGGACTTCCCCGCGCGCTGGGCCGCGCTCAGTCACGCCGTCGCCGTGAACCAGTTTCTCGGCTTCACTCACCGCGTCGGCATGACCAACCGCCCGGCTCACTCTCCCACCGAGGAATCCAACGCCCATCTCTACGCTTTCTTCCAACACTTCCTTGGCCGGAAGACGCCGTAACGGTTTCGCAGGTGGCACTCGCCATCATCGCAACAAAGGGTCGAAGCTCGCGCTGAGAACTGTCCGGGCGCTGACGAATGGAAACGCACGGTTGAGTCAAACGCAGAGCAATCGCAAATTACGCGGCGGCGTTTTGCTTCTCCAGCACTTCCTTCTCGGCGTTCACCAAGCAATCATACATGGCGTTGGCGTCTTCGGCCTCGCGGAGCTGGTCGAGCAACGCGGATTTCTGTGCCATCAGGCAGATGCGAGCGAGGGTGTGGAGATGAATCTTCACGTCCTGGCAGCAAACCAGGAAGAAGAGGTCGGTGGGACAACCGTCGGGCGAACCAAAGTGGATGGGTTGGAGGGCGCGGCCGAGGACGAGAAACGGCTCTTCAGAGAAGGTGGGTTGCTGATAGCGCGAGTGCAAGAGCGCCAGGCCGCCGGGAAACGCCGTGGGACAAAGTGCTTCGCGTTCTTCGATGCTGGTGATAAGGGCGCGCGGGTCGTAAACCCTGCCGGTGTTCACGGCGAGCGCGACCATGTCGCGGATGATGGAGGCTTTCGTCTTGGCAGTCATCCGGGCCGCGATGAACGCGGGCTGGATCATGTCCGGCATGATGGCGGTGGTCGGGAATGCAGCCTGAGTGGCGCGGGTGGTCTTCTGGTGATACTCGGCCAGCGGCTTGTCGGCGAGCTTGAGGACGCGCTGTGAGGCCCACTCGTCAATGTCCCGTTTGCGAAACACGACGCGTTTGCCACGCATCTCGCAAGGGATGTCGTGGTCCTTGACAAGCCGTTCGATGTCCGCAGCGGTCAGGTGCAGATAGTCTGCGACCTCTTGCTGGCTGAGAACTCGATATGGCATAAGCTGGACCTTGCGCTTTCCCGATCGAGACCGCCGCGCGACGGCAGGCGGCTACTCTTGCGTCATATCCAGGAAGCCTTCGAGCTGCCGGATACGCGTCGGATGGCGCATTTTGCGCAACGCCTTCGCCTCGATCTGCCGGATGCGTTCGCGCGTGACTTTGAACTGTTTGCCGACTTCCTCCAGCGTGCGGCTGTAGCCGTCGGCGAGGCCGAAACGGAGTTCCAGGACGCGGCGCTCGCGGCCGGTCAGTGAGTCGAGCACGTCGTTGAGCTTTTCTTTCAGGAGCGAGTAGGCCGTCATCACCAGCGGGTTCTCGGCGGTCTTGTCCTCGATGAAATCGCCAAAACTGGTGTCGTCGCTGTCGCCAACGGGGGACTGGAGCGAGATCGGCTGCTGCGCCATCTTGAGCACGGCGCGCACGCGATCCACAGGCATCTGGATCTCCTCGGCGACCTCCTCGGCGGCCGGCTCGCGCCCGAGTTCCTGCAAGAGCTGCTTCTGCACGCGCATCAGCTTGTTGATCGTCTCGATCATGTGCACCGGGATGCGGATGGTGCGGGCTTGATCGGCGATGCTGCGCGTGATGGCCTGCCGGATCCACCACGTGGCGTAGGTGGAGAACTTGTAGCCGCGGCGATACTCGAACTTCTCGACCGCCTTCATCAGGCCCATGTTGCCTTCCTGGATGAGATCAAGGAAGGAGAGGCCGCGGTTGGTGTATTTCTTGGCGATGCTGATGACGAGGCGCAGGTTGGCCTCGACCATCTCGGATTTGGCCTGAATGGCTTTGCGCATCCAGCTCTTCAGCTCGGTGTGGGCGCTGGGAATTTCCTCGATGGACATGCGCGCCTGAAGCTCGAACTCGTGCATCTTGTGCTCGAGTTCCTTCGCGCGGGCGTCGTGGCCGTGGCCGTTGGCCCGGAGCCGCTCCAGTTCGAACAGCGCTGCCTCCGTCTCTTCACGGAACTTGTCGGCCTTCTCGACAAACTCCTCGAGCACCTTCGGCTTGAAAAAGAAATCCTTGAACTTGGCCTGGACCTTCTTATCCACATCCTGAACGCCACGGAGGGCTTTCTTCCGGCCCGGTCCGGCGAGCTTGATTGCCGCCTGGTAACGCTTGTCCACCGTGTGGTCGAGCTTGGCCACATCGCTGGCGAGCTTGGGCAGCGCCTTCATGTATTTCTCGCGGCTGTCTATCTTCTTGTCCAGAATGACGCGGTCGAACCGCTCTTTGCCGCCGCCGAACAGATTTTCGGAAAAACCCAGGCTCACATAGAGACTGCGCATCTTGTCGTATTCCCGCCCTTCGAGCAGCCGCAAGGCAATGGAGAGATACTCCTTCGCGATGAAGCCGAACCGATGCAGGATCTTCGTCATGTTCAGCTCGGCGGTCTCGATGCGCTTCGAGATCTCAACTTCCTGCTCACGCGTCAGCAGCGGCACCTGGCCCATCTGCTTCAAATACATGCGGACCGGGTCGTCGAGGATGTCGAGCCGCTCGGTGGGCTTTTCTTCTTCCGGCTCCGGCGCTTCCTGTTTGAACCGATCCACCTCCGACGCCTCGATGATCTCGATGTCCATGCCGCGAAGCAGGATCAGGATCGCATCAAGCTCCTCTGCCGTCGTGACGGTGTCGGGCAATGCGTCGTTGATGTCGTCGTAAGTCAGGTATCCCTGCTCTTGCGCCAGCTTGACCAATTCCTTGATCTTTTCGTTCCGCTCTTCGCGGTCGAACTTTGCGGGCACAGCAGGTTTTGCAGCAGTATCAGGCGTCGTCGCGCTCTTTTTAGGCATAATTATCCCATTATGGACGTCAAGCCCTCACGGGCCGAAAGTTGCGCAATATGAACACCTCACCTGCGCAAGTCAAGAACTTGCTTTTGAATTCGCTGAATCTGATCCGTGGAAAGGCCGGGTTGCCGCAACTGGTTGGTGAGCACCTCGATGCGACTCTGGGTCCAGCGCCGCCGCAGCGCCTGCGTACAGTCCAGCGCCGCTTGTTGCGGCGAGGGCGGCTGGAAGAAACCCACGAGCAAATCCGCCAGCAATTCCTGCGCGTCGGGAAACTCGTCCAGCAACTGATCCGGCCCGCGCCATTGGCCGGCGGTGTGGAGTTGGTGGATCGCCGTGAGCATCTCGCCCGCGGCGCTGCTCGTGAGCCACTGCGGATCGAGCGCCTCGCAGGCCGGCGCGACGACGTCTTTGCAACCGAGCACGAGTTGCAGCAGCATCTTCTCCGCCGGCAACGGCGCCGGACGCGGCGGCAACTCGATCGAAACCTCGGCTTCCGGCTCCGGCTCAGCAACGCGCTCGCGACCGCGACGCAGTTTGCCCATCTCTTCCAATATCGCCGATTCCGGCACGCCGAGTCGCGCGGCGCTGCGCTGCACGTAGGTGGCGCGCAACACGGCGTTGGAGACCTTCATCAGCGATTCCGCCAGCCCGCGGCTGATCTGCACTTTGCCGGTGTCCGATTGCGGATTGTGCCGCGCGCAAAGGTAGTCGAGATGGAACTCGAAGAATGGCCGCGCTGCCGCGATCACAGCGCGAAGTTTATCCGCTCCTTCGTCGCGCACCAGGCTGTCAGGGTCGTGACCGGAGGGCATCGTGGCCACGCGCACCACGAGACCCGCGGCGAGCAGTTCATCCACGCTACGCACCGCCGCGCCCTGCCCGGCCGCGTCGGAGTCGAAGCAGAGCACCACCTCGTCCACGTAGCGCCGCAGGATGCGCCCGTGGTCGCCCGTGAACGCCGTGCCTTGCGGCGCGACAATGTTTTGCACGCCGTTGGTATAACAGGCGATCAGATCGAGCTGGCCCTCACAGACGATGGCCTGTTTCGCATCCACCATCGCACGCTTGGTTTTGTCGAGGCCATAGAGCACGCGGCCCTTGGTGAAGATCGGTGACTCCGGCGAGTTCACATACTTCGCCGTCTTCTCGTCGCCGGCGAGCACGCGGCCGCTAAACCCGATGACGCGCCCCTGCTCGTCTCGAATCGGAAACATCAGCCGCCCGCGGAACCGGTCGTAGTAACCGCTACCTTCGCGTTCGATCACCAGTCCCGCCAGCGCGAGCATCTGTGGCGGATATTTCCGTGCCGCGCCCCACTGCAACATCACGTCCCACGCGTCCGGCGCGTAGCCGAGCATGAACTCGCGCGCCGCCTCCATTGCCACTTTCCGTTTCTTCAGGTAATCGCGCGCGACCTGCGCCGCTGGTTCCTTCATCAACTGCCGGTGAAAGAAGTCCGCCACCTCGTCGTGCAGCTTGTAGAGCGTTGCCTTTTGCGGCGCCGCGCTGTGATCGCGGTCGGCACCGAACTCCAGCGGGATGTTCGCGCGCTTGGCCAGCAATTCCACCGCCTCGCGGAACTCCAGCCGGTCCCAAAGCATGACGAATTTGATCACGTCGCCGCCAACGCCGCAGCCGAAACACTTGAAGAGCTGCATCTGCTGATTGACGTTGAACGATGGCGTCTTCTCCTTGTGAAATGGGCAGAGCGTCTTGAACGCCGAACCGGCGCGCTTGAGGTTGGGCAGATACGAGCCGATCACGTCAACGATGTCGTTGGCGTGACGGACTTGGTCAAGCACATGATCGGGAATCAATCCAGCCACGCCCGTCACTATGCGACGCGCCGCCGCGAGCGGCAAGCCTCCTCTGCACGGCTGAGCGACGCCCCTGAGCCTACGAAGGCGTTCACTTCCCGCTGTCCGCCACCTGCCACTGGTCGTCGAACAATCCCGCCAGCACGACTTCTTCGCTCAACCCGCCAGTCGGCGACTTCGCCAGCTTGATCACCGCATAATCGCCGAGGCGCGGGAACAGCAGCGCATTGGTGCCACGGAATTCCTTCTCGCCAAACGTGTGGCCGCTGTTGAGCACGACGTAGCGGCCCGGGTTGAGCGGGTTTGGATAGACCATGACCAACACGTGATCCGCTGCGCTGAAGATTTTGCCACCGACGGTGATCGCATCTTTCGTCCAACGAATCGGCAGCTTGTCGGCAATCCGGGCGAGGAAACGGTTGCTCGCCGGGTCGCCGAAAAGAACGAGGTTGTGATTGGCGATATCGTCGTTTGTAACGGCTGCGTCGTCCTTCAGCCGCACATCGCCGCGCATCCATTTCGAGAACTCCTTCACGAACAACTCCAACCGGGCCTTGGCGCCGTCGCTGGCAAGCGCCTGGTTCGGCGCGCCGGTCGGCCGCACGCAGAGGAATGGCTCCATGAAGGCGTCGTCTATCGGGCCTTGGAGGCCGTGCTTCTTGCGCAGCGGCAACTGGCGGTCCAACTGGCTGAAAGCCATGTCGCTCGCGGTCCACGAAGCGCCCTTCTTTTCCAGCACCAAGTCCGACGGCTTGGCGTGGAGGTGCGCCCGCAGTTGGAGACGCTGGCCGTCAATCGTCAAGCGCGGCCCCTGCGGTTGATCGGGCAGGACGAGCCGCGCGACGTTGCGCGTCTTGATGTCGAGTTGGCTGCCTTTGTTGCTGAGGCGCGCGTCCACCTCCGCGCGCTCGTAGTGCTTCTCCAGCGCGTCCACGGTGACCCAGCCGCATTGGTTGAACCGAGTTGTGTAGGTGACGAAACGCACATGTGCCGGTTCGCTCCGTTTCGCCGCCACCGCTTCGTTGATGAACTTATCGCTCGCCGCTTTGCTCTCCGGATGCCAGCGGTGCGGCGTCTTCGGACCGATGAGGAAGACGGCGCGCAAGTCGGTGGTGAGCCAGTTCAGGCCGTCGGGCTTGAACTTGAAGCCTTCGCGCTCCAGCGCCTCGCGCATGCTGATCGTGCACCGGATGGCTGGATCATCCTCACCCGCATAGGCGACCCAGGGAACATTGAAGGCGTTGAGCGCGCAGTCCTCGGCGTCGTAGATACGTAGCGTTGTTTCCTGCAACGGCGTGAGGTTGGTGAGCCTGCCCGCCGTATATTTCTTGGTGTCGGTGAAACCCGCGCCGGCTTCGACGGCAGCCCAACGGTCAGGATGGTGCAAGCCGAGGTGCCACGCGCCCGCGCCGCCCATCGAAAAACCGCGAAGCACGATGCGCTTGTCATCAATCTTGTATCGCTGCTGGACCGACGCGAGCGCCTCGAACACGTCAGTCTCGCCAGCCCAGCGATAGGCGTTGTTAACGCGGCCAAAAACCTCCAGCGTGATGTAGTCCTGTTCCTTCGGCACCGGTTTGCTCTTGCTGTCGGCGTCATGCGAAGCGATGAAACTGACCTCGTTGAGCGTGCCGCCGCGACCGTGGAGCACCAGGTCGAGGCGCACGGGCTTCTTGCCGTCGTAGCTGTCGGGAATGATCAATCCATACGGCTGGACGCTGCCGTCCACGCGCGAGCGATAAGCCCGCACCAGCCGGCCTTTCTGCGCCGGCCACGACGGTTTGTTCGCGCCGAGTTCCTTCGCGCGCGCCAGCCCGCGGTCGAGCGCGGCGAGCGTGTCGGGGACATAACGTTTCGCGTAAAACTCTTCGTTGGCATAGCGCAAAATCCAGTCGGCGGCCTTGTGATAGACCTCCACGTCGGCGAGCAACGCGGCGTCAGGCCTCTTCCCAACGAGTTGCTTCAACACCGCCGCCAATTCGTCAGCCTTCGCCTGAATCTGCTGTTTCTCGGCGTCGGTTGGCTGATAGGGCGGCGCGGGCTTGCGGGAAGCCGCCATCACAACATCTGTGAAGCCGCACAGGAACGCGGCCAACAGCGCGCCGGTGACGGCGATTCGAGAACCACATCTATTCATAGCCATGCTCCCACGATGTCCGTCCTACTTTTCCGAAACCTTCCAGTTTTCGTCGAACAGGCCCTGCGCGACGCTCGTGCCCTTGATCTCGCCCGAGGATTCCTTGCTCAGCTTCAGCACGTCGTAATCGGCGAGCTGCTGCCACGAGAGGGCGACGGTCTTCCGAAGCTCGCGGGTGCTGAGCAGGTTGTCGCCGCAGTTGACGACCAAGTACCGACGTGAATTGAACGGGTTCGGGCAGATGAACGCCGGCAGATGGTCGTTCGCATCGAAGTTCTTCTTGCCGACATGAACGCCCGTCTTGTCCCACTGGATCGGCAGGCGGTTGGCAACCTGCGCGAGCAAGCTGTTGCTGCCCGCGTCACCGAAGACGATGATATGGTTGTTGGCGATGTCTTCCTTGGTGATTTCGGTGTCGTTCTTGATGCGAATGTCACCCCGCAACCATTTTGAGAACGACTTCGCGAAGCGGTCCACGGCGGCCTTCGCATAATCGTTCGCCAGCGGATGCTGCGGCGTGCCAGTCGGCCGCACGCAGATGAACGAGTCCATCAGGAAATCGTTGACGGGGCCTTGCAGGCCGGGGCGCTTGCGCACGGTCTTGTCGGCCAGAAGCTGCGCGTCGGTGACGTAGCTCATGGCCCATTTGCCGTTCTTCTTTTCAAACAGAACCTGCGGCGGCGCGGGCGGCGGAGGCGGGGGCGCGGCGCGGCGCATGCCAAACGCGGGCATCCGCGTTTGCGGTCTCGGCTGCTGCAGCGGCCCGAACGGGAACAACTGTCCGTCGAGCGAAAGGCTCTGGCCCGCAGCCGGATATGCCAGGATCAAGCGCGCGACGTTCTTCGTCTTGAGGGTCCGCTGCTTCTTGTCGGCGCTCGTCAACGCGTCCACCTCCGTGCGCGCGTAGCCGGTTTCGACTCCGTCCACGATGATGTCGAAACAGCGGTGGTAGCGCAGTGAGTATGAGATGAACCTGATGTGCGCCGGCGGCTGGCGGCCTTTGACGCAGGCTTCGTCAATGAACTTGTTGGACTCGGCCTGGCTGTCGGGATGCCACTTGTGCTCCGTCTTTGGGCCGACGAGGAACACGCAGCGCAAATCCGTTGTGGTCCAATTGAGGCCCGCCGGGGTGAACTTGTATCCTTCGCCCTCGAGTTGCTCGCGACCGGCCTTCAGCGCGCCCAGCGGCCCATCGTCTTCGCCGCAATACCCAACCGTCGGCACATTGGCGGCGTTGAGCATCCAGCCGACGGTGTTGTAAACCCGGCCGACAGCATCCGACGCGGATGATGGCGCATCGTTCTTGAATCCACTCCGCGAGCCGCCCGGCCCGCCTGCGCCAGCCTCGAACGCGGCCCACATGTCCGCGTAGTGCAGACCCATACCCCACGAGCCTGCGCCGCCCATTGAGAACCCGCGCATGACGATGCGATCGGGATCGATCGCGTAACGCGCCCGCACCGAATCCATCGCCTCCAGCACGTCGGTCTCGCCGCACCAGCGGTAGCTGTTGTTGAGCCGGCCGAAAACTTCGAGCCGGATGTATTCCTGGCCGGCCGTGGCGGGTTTGCCTGTATCGCGCGCGGCAATGAAATTGGCCTCGTTCATGGTTGGCCCGAACCCGTGCAGAACCACGTCGAGCCGGATCGGCTTCTTCGGATCGTAGCTATCGGGAATCTTCAGCCCGTAAGGCTGCACGCTGCCGTCTATCCGCGATCGGAAACCGCGCACGATGCAGCCCTTGGCGGTCGGCCACGACGGCTTGCCCTCGGCGATCTGCTTGATGCGCGCCAGCCCGAGCGAAAGCGTGTCGAGCGTGTTCTTCACGTCGTTGGCCGTCCAGAATTCCTCCTTCGGGTAGCGCAGCATCCATTCGGCAGCCTTTCCGTAAACCTCAACGTCGGGCAGCAGGCTCTCGTCCACTGGGAAAACCTTTTTTGTCATGGCCTCCATCGTGGTGATCGGCCGGCGAATGGGCAGGGCCTTGTACGCTTTTTTGAACTCATCCAGGTTGGCGCGGATCGAGGCCAGTTCCGAATCGGTGGGCTGGTAGGGCGGCGCCACATCCGGTTGCGCCGCATACACGCCGCCCGCCAATAAAGCCGTCATAACCGGTATCAACATTCTCTTCATGACCGTGTCCTTTCAGAGTCCAACCGTTCTCGCACCGTCCAACTCGCTCACTTCTTGATCGCCGCGACCGCCGCTTCCTGGAACGCGCTGCGAACGACTGAGGCGTCGCCATTCGGTTGCTGCTTCAGGCGTTGGATCATCAATACGACGATCAGGTTCTGCTTCACGTCAATCCAACCCTGCGTGCCGTAGGCTCCGCCGTGGCCGCACGTGCCAGGCGAGAGCATCGCCGTCACGCCCAAGGGCTGGCGCACGACACCCCAGCCAAGCCCGAACGACATGCCCTCGACAAAGCCAGCCTTCAACTCGCCGGTTTGAATGCGTGTCATTTGCTCGACCGCAGCCTTTGACACGTAGCGACGTCCGCCGCTTTCACCACCGTTGAGAATCATCCGATAGAACCGCACAAGGTCCGGCGCGGTGGAGAAAAGCCCGCCGCCGGGAAATGGCGTGCGGTCGCGCGACGTCAGCGGGCCTTTGATGAAATAAATGCCCGTTTCCTCCAAACCGCGGCCACTTCCGGCAGGCTGATAGGCTTTCGCAAGACGACGCGTCTGCGCCCGGGTCGGCCAGAACGTCGTGTCCTTCATGCCAAGCGGCTTGAGCAGGCGCGCGTCGAGAAATTCCGCGAACGGCCGGCCCGATACAACCTCGACGACGCGGCCGAGGACATTGATGCCGGAGGTGGAGTAGGTCCACGCACTGCCCGGCTCAAACAACAACGGCCGGTGCGCATAGGCCATCACTAGCTCCGCGAGCGAGCAGGTCGGGCGCGGCGGCTCAACGTTCGCGATGCCGGAGGTGTGCGTGAGCAGGTCGCGGAGTGTGATCGGCCGCGCCGGATGCTTGAGCGTCAGCGTGTCCTTGCCGCGACCGGCAACCATCCACTGGAACTTGAACTCCGGCAGATATTTTTCAACCGGATCTTCGACGGAAAGCTTGCCCTCATCCTGAAGCATCAGAACGCAGGTGGCCGTAAGCGGCTTGGTCATCGAGGCGATCCAGAACAGGTCGTCGGCGCGCATCGGCCGTTTCGCCGCAAGATCGCTGAAACCAACCGCGTCAAGGCAGGCCACACCCTCACGCCGCGCCACGAGCGTGACCGCGCCGGAGATGACGCCGTCATCCACAAACTTCTGCATCCGCGTCGGTATCTCCTTCAGCTTCGCCGCGTCCATGCCGAGCGCGGCGGGATTCGGCGGCGCAGCGGTGGAAGAAGTGATCAGGAGCAGCAGCGACAGGAGCGCGAGGCTGGAGCGGAATGCGGTTATCATGGGACGGATCTTATAGAGCAATCAGCCGCGCACGGCGAGAGTGTTTGTGAGACTTGGCGGCGTTTCATTGCCGCACATCCCAGAGCTTCTCAAGCAAGCTGAACATCTCCGGATCATGCTCCTTCAGTTCGGCGCGAACGAACGGGTAGAAGTCATTGGCGCCAAAGAACGCTTCGGTGGCCTCGGCGAAGTATTCCTGGTCGTTGTTGAGCGCGTAGTGGCGTTTGCGCTGGCCGTTGAAGTAGAGCACCGACTCATAGCGCTTCGACGCCACGGCGCGCTGGAAGCACTCCTTGAGTTCCTTGTGATCATGGCCGAGCACTTTGTGGTGATAGGCGTGGGCCAGTTCGTGCAGGACCATCCACGGCTGCTCGTGCGTCCACTTCAGGAACGTCGCCGCGTTCGCAAGCTCGACCGTGCCAGCCTTCTCCGGGTTCATCCCGTGCTCGCGCAGCCAGACCGGCGACGGGTGATAACACATGCACTTGTGCTGCGGGTGCGCCCGTTCCACCCAGATCGGCACTCGTCGCAGCTTTGCCAGCGCCCCGGCTGGCACGACGCGGCTGACGCGATAGAGGTGATCGCCGAGCAATTTCAACGTCTCATCACAAAGCTTCTTCTGCTCGTCGCAATCGAGCTTCTGGTTGACCAGCACCCGCCAACCTTCGATCTGCCGCTCGTGGTAGGCGCTAACCGGATCCCATGGCTCCAGCGGCGGCTTCGGCTGGATGGACTGGGCCTGCGAGTTCAACGACGTCAGCACGAGGACGACCCATGTGACGGCAAGATGGTTTGCAAACGTTTTCATCTGGCGTTCGCTTTCTCCGCGATGCTCGCGCGATCTGTAACCCAAGCGACGGCGCGTGGGATGAATTCTTCCAGTCCTTTCGTTTGTTCCGGATGCGGGCTGCTGACGATAACGCGGCCCTTGCCGCAACGGCCGGCGACGATGGCGGGCGAATTGACCATGATGCCCGGCGGCGCGTCGTGCTCGGCGACTTCGGTGCGGAAAAAAGCCAGCGGCTCGTAATCAGGCAGCGCCTCAACGTGGGCGGGGCAAAGAATCGGACCATTGGCGTATTTGCAGTCGAACGTACCCTGGATGTTACCGAGAATCCGGCGGCCCTGGTCGGTCAGTTCGATCTTCACCATGGCGTGGCCGCGCTTCCATTGCGGCGAAACTGTTTTTGCGTCGAGAATCTTCAACCCCCATGAAAAGCCGCTGGTGGCCAGATACGCGCCGGCGCAAATGCCGATGTAGCCGCCGCCGTTCTCCACGAACTTCCGGATGCGGTGGCGGCCGTCTTCGCCGATCGTTGCAGCTTCCCTGCTGCCGCTGCCGCCAGGAACGGCAATCACGTTGAATTGGTCGAGCGCGCCCGCACGAATGTCGTCACCGCACACGCGCACGACGACGGCGCCCGGTTGCCTGCCAACTTGCTCAACAATCCTCGCGGCACCGACGCCACCGGTGCCGCCGTCGTCGTAAACTGCAAGGCGCGGGACTGGAGTGATGGGAGGGACGCGCGAGGTCATCCTTTCGGGAGTGACCGAGCCATCGATCATGCCCAGATGGTTCAACAGCACGTGCACCATGATGCGATGCTGCCGGGCGCGAACGGACAGCGCCTGACTCTTGCTCGTGGTTTCCAGAATCATCGCGCGCGCGCAGAGATGCTCCCCGGCAGCGCGCGCAAGGCTGCCGTCCACCGGCGGACCTCGTAGCGTAAAGCGGTGGTTCTGGTTGGTGATGGTGGCGTTGACAGCCGTCTGAATCGCAAGTGCGACGGCTTTGTCGTCCGGCGTCGGGAAGGCGATGACGCTGCTGCCAACGCTTTTGCCGGTCATCGCGTTGAAATCGGAGCCTTCGTGCAGGTCAACGCACCATGCCGGTTTCTGTCGCTGCACAAATTCCCATAGTGCCAGCGCCAGCGCGCCACGTGGCGGCCCGTTCTCACCAGCCTTGGGAAAATTACGGTTGAGATTGGCCACTTCGGCGGGTTCGCCCGGTATGTTGCGCTTGTCAGCTTTCAGCGCGACGACGTTGGCGCGCGGCACGATGATGAGCTTGCCGCGCGTGATGGGCCAATGGCGAATCTGGTCTGCGGCATACGCGCCCCGCTGGTTCGTTGCCGTGGACGCCGCCCGTGATCACCACCGTCGGCCCTGTCACACCACTGTCGCGCACATAGTAGGGAGTGGCTGACGGCGTGCCTGAGGCAATCATACCGGCGGGTTGTTCGCCAGTTGGCGAGGCAGGAACGTCAAGCGGCAGCAACGCGGCGGCCAGCGTCAACAGCCAGGATTTCCATCCAGCAAGTTGCTTCACGGGCGCGAGCGTATCAGCAACACCGATGAAGGCAAGCCGTCAGCAGTAGAACGCAACACTGCCGAAGCTGACGACGGAATTCGTCTCCGGCTCGTGCGATTGGCCGTAATCGAGGAACCGCGCTGTCGCCGGCTGGAGTGATGCCAGCAGCGCGTAGATGGCTGGGTAGCCGCAGATGCGCCGCGCGTCTTTGTCCGCGGCGATGTTGCGGTGGAACTTTTCCGCGTCGCACGTGAGGATCGCGTCGAGCATGGCGCGATCATCGCGCTCCAGTCGTGCGCGGCGCGCTTCGTCCATTGCTTCCTCGTCGCCAAACCGCCCGCCGATGTGCGCGAAGTCCACGCCCGCGACGACGCAGACCTTGCCGCGCCGCGCCTCCACCAGCTTGCGCAGCGCCTGCGTGAAGCCGGCCACCTGCGGGTCGCCGAGCGGCGACGCGCCCGCCTCGCTAAACTCGTGGAATGAACCGGCCAGGACCGGCACGATGCCGGCCTTGAGATTGCCGCCGAAGATGTGCTGCAACCAGACAACCTGGAACTCGATGCTGTGCTCGGAGCGGTGCGCCCACTCATCGTCGAAGAGACCGAACGGCAGTTCCGCCGCGAGCGATTCGAGTGCGTCGCGGTCGGTTCGCACCGTGCCGAACGGCGTTTCGTAGTCTTTCCGCAGCCCGCCGAAGCGGTGGTGCATCGGCTGGTGGCCAGTGCCGAGGATGACAAACAACTCGATGTCGGTGCGGCTGTGGAGTTGGCGATAGGCGCGCGCGAACGTCGGCCCGCCGCGGCGCAAGTCAATGTGCGGCGCAATAATGCCAATGAGTTGGCCGGCGGGCGGCGACGTGCCGTCCGGGCCACCGGCTGCGGCGAGATGCTCGTTGAGCACCACTGAAAGCGCTTCCGGTTCACCCGGGTAGCTTGCACCGGCGTGTGTCGCAGGCCGCACGGGCGATTCGCTGTATTCGTGCACGAGCTGGTCGCGATACTGTTGGAACCGTTCGTTGTCGAGCAGCAGCGCTTCGTCGAGTTTGGCAATCACGCCGTTGAGCGCTTCGCTCGGCAAAATCTGGCCTGTGGCGCGCGCGAATTCCGCCTGGATGTCGACCACGGTGTTCTCGCCGGTAAACCGCTGGAGGATGGGAATCAGTGTCGGCGAGACGACAACGGAGTTTTCTGTCCAGCGCAACGGATCACGCAGCACGACCAGTTGTCGTCCATCCTGATCGAAAGGGAACGCCTCAATGGGCCGCAACCTGGGTTTTTCGTTGGCGCTCATGTCCCACAGGATACACGCAAAATGTGAAACGCGAAACGTGAAGGCGTTCCTCGCCCGGCGTTTTTGCATCTCACCCGCCGCATCAGGCTTCCGTCTGGCGGGGAAATCGGCATAATAGCGCGGATGTCCGAACCCTTGGTCAGCATCATTGTTCCGACGAAGAACTCCGCGGCGATTCTGCCGCGGCTGATGGACTCCATCCGCGCGCAGAATTACAAACCGATCGAGGTGATCGTCGTGGACAACCACTCCACAGACGGCGAACCGGAATTGGTGCGGACACGTTATCCGGAGGCGCGGTTCTTCACGCAGGGACCGGAGCGCAATGTGCAGCGCAACTTCGGCGCGCGGCAGGCGCGAGGCGAGTTCGTGATGTTCTTCGACAGCGACATGGAATTGAGGCCGGCGCTGGTGGCAGATTGCGTGCGGCTCGCAGCGGAAGGCGCCGATGCAGTCATCATTCCTGAGGAAGGAGGCAGCAGCGGCTTCTGGGCCGAGTGCCAGAAGTTGGAAAAACGCTGTTACTTTAACGATCCCTATATGGAGGCGGCCAACCGTTTCATCCGCGTGAGCGCCTATTGGCAGGTTGGGGGCTACAACGAAGCGATGATCGCTGGCGAGGATTTTGAGCTGCACGACAAGCTCAAGGCGGCTGGATTCAAGATCGCGCGGACCGGCGTGGCGCTCGTCCACCACGAGCCGGCCGGCTTCTGGTCGGTGGTGTGGAAGAAATTCTACTACGGTTCGAAGATGCGCGATTACTTCAAGAGCGCCGGCTCGACCGGCGTGAAACGGTTTGCGCCGCTGAAGCCGGCGTTCCTGCGCCAGTGGCGGCTGCTGGCGCGCGACCCGTTGCATGGCTTGGGTCTGCTGGTGATGAAGACGACGCAATGGACAGCCGGATTGCTCGGACTGGCGCTGGGTTGTCTGAAGCCACGCCAGCAGTAGCCACAACAACGCGCGGGGGTCCTCTGCTGCCGTTGACGCAGGCGGCGGTGGTCGGCTAAGGTCGGGGGCGTCGGTGCGCGTGCAAATGCGATGATTGACTGGCTTATACCATTGTTCGCCCTGTTGCTGTTGCTGGGACTGTCGGCGTTCTTCTCCAGCACCGAGACGGCGCTTTTCTCGCTGAGAAAAATCCACACGCGCCGGCTCGAAGAACAATCACCCGCGCTTGGCGTCATCGTGACCGAGTTGCTTGCAACGCCATGGCGGCTGCTCTCGACCATTCTGCTCGGCAACACAATCGTGAACACGGTCGCGACGGCGTTGGTGTTCTGGCTCCTGGTGCAGCAGCATCTTCCCTCCACGGCGGCGCTCGGCACGATTGCAATCATGGTCGTGCTGCTGGTAACGGTGGGGGAACTGCTGCCAAAACTGCTGGCAGTGCTCAATCCCATTCGCGTCGCGCGCGTTGTGGCGGGGCCGACACTGGCGCTGGTGCGGATGATGGGGCCGTTGCTGGCACTCTCGCAGGGCGTCTCGGACACACTCCTGCGGCTGGTAGCGCCCAAGGCCGTCAAGACCCCGGGTCTTTCCGACGATGAGGTCGGCACGTTGCTGGAGATCGGCCTTCAGGAAGGCGTGCTGCGCGAAACCGAGAAGAACATGATCCAGGACATCCTGCACCTGCGCCGTCACACCGCGAAAGATCTGCTGACGCCGCGGGTGGACATGGCGTGCGTGCCGGCCACGATGCCGAAGCCGGAGCTGATCGCGTTCCTGAAAAAAGCCAACCATCGGCGTGTGCCGATCTATGATGAGTCGCCGGACACGATCGTCGGCGTTCTGGACGTGCGGAAGTTTCTGCTGTCGCCAGACGAGGATGTGCTCGAAATCATGGACCCGCCGTCGTTCGTGCCGGAGTCCATGAATGCGGCGCGGTTGCTGAAAAGCTTCCAGACCCACAAACAGCCAATGGCCATCGTGGTGGACGAGTTTGGCGGCACCGAGGGCATCCTGACGATGTCCGACATTCTCGAGGAGATCGTCGGCGACACCGCAGGCGAGTTCCGGCAGTTGGAGCAGGACATCCGGCCGCTGTCGGACCATGCGTGGCAGGTGTCGGGCGAGACGCATCTGGACGACCTCAACGAGCAGCTCGGCCTGCGGTTGGCTTGCCACGGTGTCGAAACCGTCGGCGGGTTGGTCGCCACGCGGCTCGGCGGCATCCCGCGGCCCGGCGCGCAGGTCCGCATCGGCGATGTGCAGTTCACGGTCGAGCGCGTCGCCAAGAACCGCATCACCGGTCTGCGGCTGGATCGCACGGAGGCGACCCCATGAGCGCAACGGAAATCATCGTGTTGCTCATCTGCGTGGCGCTCTCGTTCTCCTTCTCGGGCATCGAGACCAGTCTGCTTTCACTCAACAAGATCCGTCTCCGCGACCGCGTCCGCCGGCACGACCCGCGTGCGATCATCCTGCAGCAATACATTGACCGGCCGGAACGATTGCTGGCGACGGTGCTGGTGGGCAATAACCTTGTCAACGTCACCGCCACGGTCGTTGCGGTGCATGCGGCGCTGCGTCACTGGCCGTTGCCGCCGCGCGCGGGCATCGCGCTGGCGGTCGTATTGATGGTGCTCGTGTTGTTGATCGTCGGCGAACTGGTGCCGAAATCATTGTTCCGGCTTTATCCATTCCGGCTGAGCATGGCGCTGGCACGGCCGTTACATGTGTGCGCGGTGGCGATGACGCCGCTGACGGTCACGTTCGAGTTCTTCGCGTCGGCCTTCATGCGGCTGGCCGGCCTCGAACGCGCCCGGAAGGAGCTGTTCGTAACGCGCGAGGAACTCATTTTCATCGCCCGCGAAGGCGAAATGGCCAGCCAGCCGTCGGTGGAACAGCGCAAGATGATCGCCGGTGTCTTCGAGATGTGCGCCACGCCAGTGCGCGACGTGATGGTGCCAATGGTCTGTGTGCTCGCCGTCACGCCGCAAACCTCCATCGCCGAAGTGTTGCGGCAGGCGCGCGAACGCAACTTCTCGCAACTGCCGGTGCTCGACGCGGCCGGCAATCTCGCCGGCGTCATCAACATCTATGAAATCCTTTTCAGCGACGGTGACGTCGCCGCAAAGACCGCCGCCGATTTCTGCCGGCCCGCTCCGACGGTGGACAACGCCGAGCCGCTCGACCGGGTGCTGGCGCGATTGCGCGGCGCGGCCATGCCGATGGCTGTGGTGCTCGACGTGAAACAACGGCCGCTGGGCGTGGTGACGATCACAGACCTGGTCGAAAAGATCGTCGGCGAGATCGCGTTGTAGGCCTCCGCGCAGGAGACGGCGGTTATCGCTTCTGCTTGAACGCACGGCTCATGGCTTGCGCCATCTCGCGCTCGGCGGTGCGGCGCTTGATGTCCTCGCGGCGATCCACCTGCGTCTTGCCCTCGGCGAGGGCGATCTCGACTTTGGCGACGTTCCGCTTGTTGAAGTAGAGCTTGAGAGCGACGAGCGTCTTGCCTTTGATGGCCATCTGGCCCATGAGGCGGTGAATCTGGTCGCGGTGAAGCAGCAGCTTGCGCTGGCGCGTCGGGTTGTGATTCCAGATGTTGCCGTGAGAGTATTCAGGGATGTGGGCGTTAAACAGCCAGACCTCGCCCTTGTCGAGCCGGGCAAAGGCGTCATTGATCGTGGCACGGCCGCCGCGGAGGCTCTTGACCTCCGTGCCGGTCAGCACGATGCCAGCCTCCATCGTCTCGAGGATGGCATAATCACGGTGCGCCTTGCGGTTGGTGGCTATGTCAGACATGTTCTGCCGCTGAATCTAGCCCGTCACTCACCAACGGAGCAAGACAAACGGCATCGCTGCCACTTTGCTCTGGTAAAAGCCGGCGGCGGTCGTTAGAAACTCCGGCAACTTCGGACTGCATCGGAACGACGCCAGAAGGAGTGACATGAGAACAATTGCCGGTCTAGCAACCATTCTTGCGGTGGCCGTTGCCGCCCAAACCGCGGAGGTCGCCATGGAAACCGTCGAATACAAGGGCTGGAAGAACAACCTGAAGCTCTCCAACCAACAGATGAAGTTGATCGTCACGCTGGACATCGGGCCACGGGTAATCTTCCTCGGTCCGGTCGGTGGCGAGAACGTATTCAAGAACTACGACCCGCAGATGGGCAAGTGCGGCGAGAAAGACTGGCAAATCCGCGGCGGCCACCGGCTTTGGCTCGCACCGGAAGGCATGCCGTTCAGTTATTTCCCCGACAACACGCCGGTGGTAACGAAAAAGCTCGGCCCCAATAGCGTGCGGTTCGTCCCCGCGCCGGAAACCCCCAACGGCATCCAAAAAGAGATGGACATCACGTTGGACGCGAAGGTCAACCACGTCACGGTCGTGCACCGGCTCAAGAACATCGGCAAGAAAAAGGTCCGCGTCGCGCCGTGGGCGTTGACGGTGATGGCGCCGGGCGGCATGGAGATCATCCCGTTGCCGGCCAAGAAAACCCACGACGAGGAGTTGCAGCCCAACCAGTTCATGACCATCTGGGCTTACACGGATTTCGCTGACCCACGCTGGCATTGGGGCACCCGCTACTTCACGCTGTCGCAGGACCCGCAGAAAGGCCCGACCAAGATCGGATTGGCGCACCAGGAGAAATGGATCGGCTATCTGCGCAACGGCCTGTTCTTCGTCAAGACGATCGAATACAAGCGGGGCGCGACTTATCCCGACAACGGCTGCAACATGGAGACGTTCACCAATCAAGACATGCTGGAGGTGGAATCGCTCGGCCCCGTTGGCGACCTTGCGGCCGGCAGGTCGGTGGAGCATGTTGAGCAGTGGTATCTGTTCACAGGTGTGCCGCGCGTGGCAGCCGGCGACGAAGCCGCGATTAACAAGCACATCCGGCCGCTGGTGGAACGGATCAAGTAAGGCACTGGCACTCGCGCAAAATCGGTTTCGGTCGCAGTGCAACAGTGATAGAAAGGTTGGCAATGAAACTGAAGATTGCGAAAATTATCGTGGCTTTGGCAGTGTTCACAGCGGCGGGATGCGCCACCAATCCATCCGCGGGTTGGGGATTCCGTTACGAAGACCGCGACAAGATCGCTGACGCCGCAGCCAAGATCGAATCCGTCGCCATCAGCCTGCAGGAACTGGCGCTGCGGCCCGATTCCTACCTCACGTCCAAGAACATGTATATGTCAGGCGCGTATGACACCAAGGCGGCGGACAGTGTTCGTTTCTTTGCGACCGAGGCGGGTCGCTTCCTTCGCGCTGTTCGCTCATGGCAGCCGGGAGGCAACATCGGCCTGGACTACAGCAGCCTGATCCGGCAGTGGAACACCATGCAGAATGCCACGGGGAAGATGATGTCCTCGGAAAAAATGCGTGTGAAGATGGAAGTCCTCAACGCCATGATGATCGATCTCAGCCGGTTCACCACCGCCACCAGCAGCAGTGGAGCGGCCCAAGTCGGCACGCCACCCGCCACACCCGTAACGCGGTAAGCCCGAAACGGGATTGGCTTCGAAGGAACTCCGTCGGCCTGGCCGACGCCGCCGTGTGCGAAAGCCGCTTTTGACACTCTGGGACACGATGATATTTTTCGCGGCTGAGTCGCAGATAGCGGGTCAGTGTTGATAAACCTATTAACCGGGAAATGCTCCATATGGAAAACGTGAGTTCCAGTTTCGACAGCTCATCCAAGACCTTGACTTTCGTCTTCCGCGGGCGTCTCAACAGTGACATCTGCACAAAAAATGATTCGGATATCGAGAGTGCGATCGAACTCACGCTGAAGGAGAACCCGCCGCAGACCGTCTCCATCATCTTCGACATCAGCCAGGTGGATTACGTTTCGTCGCTGTTTCTCCGAACGGTCATCAAGTCGGCCCAAGAGGTGCCGAAGGGGAAATTCAAGCTCACAGGCGCAAACCCGTTGGTCAGGAGGATGATCCAAACCTCCGGACTAGAAATATTCATCTCGGATTCGCCTGGTCAGGTGTGACGTGATCTCGTTTTTTCGGGCCACCTGATGTGGTGGTCTAGTCCTGACAAACGCGCGCCTTCTGGCAGCGAAGCGTGGAGCCAGTTGGAAGCTGACAATCTTATCTCAAGCAACTCAACCAAGCCAAATCCACGGTGCTGGTCCAGGCGTATTCGTTCACGCCGGCACCGACTGCAAAAGCCCTTGTCGAAACACACAGGCGAGGCGTAAAGGTTGTGATGTGATCTTGAACAAAAGCCGGCGGACAGCCAACTACTCGTCGACTGATTTCGTTGCTCATGCCGGGATTCCCACGCTGATCGACGCCAAGCACGCAATTTCGCACAACAAGATCATCGTGATTGATGCTCAGACCGTCATCACCGGATCGTTCAACTTCACGAAAGCGGCGGAGGAATCAAACACTGAGAACATGTTGATTGTGAGAGATTTGGAATTGGCCAAGCGATACGCAGACAACTGGCGAGCGCATGAAAGGCATTCTGAGCGGTATGAGGGGAGATGACAATTGAGTCAGTGGTTCTGGTAATTCTTTCCGCAGCGGAGCGCGGCGGCTGGCCTGCTCTTCTTCGCGATTATCGCTATGAACCGTAAACGCTGATGACCAGCACGTTTGGGAATCCACATTCGTTCAATGCGCTTGACAGTCCATCAATGGGGGATATTCTCACGCGCCAGCGGACGAGGTTTCGATTGAAGCGAGTATGACGAGGTTGATTTCTCCATTTCAACAAGAAGCGATCACGCCAGGGTGGGCGCTCTTTCGACGCACAGTGATCGCCTGCGCCCCCCCCCCATTCCGTTTATGAATTATCTACGATGAGCACTCGACCAAATTTCATACTGGATTTGGACGACACCCTAATCGCCACCGGTGAACTTTACCGCAGGGTACGGGATGAGTTTTTGGCTTGCCTTCAATCCGAGGGGTTTGACATCGAACAAGCACGTCAAGTCTTTGAAGGACGTGAGAACGAAAACACTCAACTCTTCGGGCATGATTCGAATCGTTATTCTGTCAGCATGACGGAGACCGTAGAGCGGTTGTGCGGCGGCAGTGCTCCGAACGGGCTGATTGGAAAAGTGAAACAGATCGGTCTGCGCATTCATGATGAAATCCCTGATTTGGTTGTTGGTGCCAAAGAGGCAATTTCAGCGCTACGTTCGATGGGAGAAGTGTCTCTTATCTCGCGAGGCGAGCAGGAGCTGCAAATCAAGAAGATCCGGCACCACGAACTTGATGCGTTTTTTGGGGAAATCAAAATAGTAGAACGAAAAACTGTAAATGAGTTTCGGGAATTCGTGAAGCGTCTGCAGCTTGATGTCTCAAACACATGGGTCGTCGGAGACAGCATCCAAGCTGACATCAACCCCGCACTTGAACTCGGGTTAAAGCCAATTCTTGTCCCTTATCCTTCTTTAACGTACACATGGACTCAGGATCAAGCAGTTCCTATATCTTGGCGGTTTTTCGCTGCAAGGTCACTCTCTCAAATCCACGAGATCGTCTTACTAGAACAAACTGCGGCGCTGCTCGCTTTGGCGGATGACGCCTTTAAAGCTCTCAGCCATGCTTACGCCCCATATAGCGGTTTTCGTGTGGGTGCTTCCGTGCGCGCATCCGATGGAACCTGTTATCGCGGGGCAAATGTGGAGAATGCGTCCTTGAGTCTTACTATTGATGCTGAACAGTCTGCCCTTGTCAGTGCATTGGGTAGTGGAAACCGGTCGTTTGCGGGAGTTGCGATTGTGGCGTCGAAAGACGGAACGCAGCCATCTCATGTAATGCCGTGTGGCAAGTGCCGTCAATGGTTTTCCGAACTTTTGGAGCCATCAACTCCAATCGCAGTTGTTGGCGTCAGAGGCGTTCATATCTGGCGCGTAACAGAATTACTACCCGAACCATTCACAAGTTATGCCTAATAACAACAATCAAGTCGGTTGCAGTGCGTGTTCTTCGGACGCAAGCGACAAGGAATTACTTCTGGAAGTCTCGACTATTTCACGTGATTTGGATGAATTGGAAACATGGATAGTCCGGATTACCGAAAGCATCGTCCAATCTTGGACGGATCGGTTTCCTCCACTGACAATCGACGTGACCGGCATCGACCCATCTTTGAGCCAGAAGGAGAAACCATACACGACAGCCGCTATATATTTTACTCGTTTGCGGGAAGCTCTCTCTGTATTGCCTGAGCTTGATCGGTTTCCAGCAAGCTTCCCTAACGGCTCTCCTTTTGCTCAAGCAAAAATAAAGTCCGCGTCTGATCTTAATAACTACTTAAAGGGCTGGATTACCAGGAAGCAATCCCAAGTATTCCGAAGTCGTAATTCCCTGCCTTCTTTTTTCAAGGAACTGTTGCGAGAAAGCAAAAGTATTGGCGAAGCGTACGTCGCGGGTTATCTCTCGCAAGCGAGTCAGAGGCCCGGCGGGGGGCAGATGTGGAGCCGCAACTACAGTGACTTCTTGGAATTTCATCTGAAAGGATTGCTGGGCATTGGAACGAGGGAGGGGCGCCAGCGTAACCGTCTCCATAAGGTAGTCAAAGAACTGAAATTAGAGTCACTATCTATTTTCCAAAGAAAGCCCACGCACGCAAATGCGTTCCTTTTCTACTTGGCTGTTGTTGGGTTGCAATCCATTTCCGAAAAGGGGAACGCTGTTATAAAGGCCAATAGCGTAGATTTGGCAAGTAAGATCAACGAAAGATTGCATTACTTGTTAGCCAAAGCGTCCGTAGATGACTTCGCTGAATTCGATGCTGGCGAACTTGCGTACGCGGTCGCATCGTTGCGCCAGCTTCAAGCAGACGGGCAGTGGTGGCAGAAAGGGGCGAGGGAGGAATTCTACCGCCGTTGCTTTCGATCCGTGTTCGCCAAGCAATCTGCAGCCGGTCTTTGGGACGCTGGACGACCTTGGATATATACTTGTGAGGGCGGCGCATTACACATGATTTCACTTGAACGGGCGAACGCAGCTCTCGAAGTGTTGGGTGATCCTCTGTGTGTCCAGGCTGGGCTTTTCCAAGAGTTTTATGACAATTTTTGCAGAGTGCATACTTGGCTGAGACGAACGCTTCAAGAGTTTTCTGGGAACAATGATAGCCCCACGGCATGGGGCTGGACCTCAGAGCATTCTTTCGAGTTTTCGAGTAAGATTCACCTCTGGGTCAATGCGCATGCTTTACGTTTCTGCATTTTATACCGAGACGCATTGCGCAGATTTCTCGAATGTTTGATTGTGAAAAGATTTCCTTTGGTCAAAAGTCCCACAGAACTTAAGGATCAACAACTTGTTGATCCTTGTTGTGAAGACAGCCACACTGTCTGGGGGGGTATCGATCAGGCATTGCCACAAGCCAAGGAATTTCGCCGAGAGGACTGGAAGTATGGCTTCCTTCTCTACGGGCCTCCCGGAACAGCAAAAACATCATTAGCGAAACAAGCGGCGTGGAAGATGAAAGTCCCTTTCATAACAGTCACGTGCAGTGATTTTGTTGGAGAGGGACCCGACGCACTCGAGGCTCAAGCATCCCGTATCTTTAAGCTTTTAACAGCCCTGCCACGAGGGGTTGTGCTTTTCGACGAGATTGACCCCTTCATTCACGATAGAGAAGAAAATACATCTCGGTACGAGGACTTTCGTTTCATGACCACAAGCCTGTTGCCAAAACTTCAGGATCTCCATGATAAAAAACGAATCGTTTTTTTCATCGCCACAAACAATATTGAGAGAATCGATTCTGCAATTCAACGCTCAGGCAGGATTGACGTTAAGATTTGTGTGCCACCCCCAAACAGTGCGGCAAGACGCGAAATCGTCAAAAGGCATCTAGAAAAAGCGGAGGGTCCTGAGAGTCGGAAAAAGGAAGTTGTTGAGATTCTAAGCGAGAATTGCGCGGCTTGGTACACGTTCTCGGAGCTGAAGTTGTTGGCCCTTTCGCTCATGAAGAGAGCCGATCCGCGGGGCGAAATGAAAGATGTATTCGGTCAAATATCTCCTGCTGCATCCTCAGGAGTTTACGAACAGCGTTATATTGTCTCATGCGAGCACGGGCACCAAGACCGTGTTTTGGATGAGTGGGAGCAGGTGGCTAGAAATCTGAGTATCCCAAATTACATGAACGCGAAAGATGAGTGGGATGAGAAGGCGAAGACACGATGAAGGATGGTGGCGTTCTTTCTGGGTGGCAGTGTTTTAAGACCGCAAACGACGCATTCCTGCACTTGCTGCAAGAATTGTGGCGAAACGGGGCTTCTTGTTGTCCTAGGGGACAGTACACCCGCGAACAGTTGGGAGTATCTTTTAGACTGTTGAATCCCCGTGCGCGCCTCATAACAAATCCTCAAAGACGATGGAGTCTCCCTTTGGCCTTGGGTGAATTCTGCTGGAACAGCCGAGGGGACATCAGCGTAGCACCGCTAATGTATTACAGTAAGACGTGGCAACGTCTCGTAGGAAATAGGCGAACGATTTTGGGTAGTTGCTATGGACGTCAAATGTTTGCTGGCAGAGGAAAAGTCCAAAGTCAGTGGGAATGCGTCAGAAAAGAACTCCAGCGAGACTCGGATTCACGAAGGGCGGTATTGGTTTTTGGCAAGGAACTGCACCGATGGGGAACAAATCCCGTGGATGTTCCCTGCGTCACGTGCGCACAATTCATTCTCCGCAATGGAACTCTCAATTGCATTGTTACGATGCGAAGCAACGACATCATGTGGGGATTGGGGTACGATGTGTTTTTATTTACGATGCTTCAAGAACGAATGGCCGCAGAACTCGGTGTTGATTTGGGGTGGTACCAGCACAACGCTGCATCAATGCACTTATACGAAAGACATTTTGATATGGCCAAACGTGTGCTGGCTCAGAGAGCGAAAGTTTCAATGCAGTGCGAAATGCCCAAGATGAATGCAAGACACGGGTTTGAAGCATTTCTGCTGAGAGAGAAACAAATTCGTTTGGGGAAAATACCTTTGCGCCGGGTATTGGATGAGCCTCTTGAAGAGTATTGGAGGCAACTTGCTCTCGTATTGCTCGACTTTCGATTATACAAAACTAATAAGACCGAGCTGGAGTCGGAAATCACAAGTCAATTGAGGCGTCCGTACAGACAATTTGCGCGGTGTCTTCATGAAAAAAGACTAATTTAGGTGGAATTTCAAACCGGCGCTGGGGTGTCGATGCGGAACAATAGTGGAATCTGTGACCCCTCCCTTTGGCCACGCACCGTTGACCAAGCGGTGAACATCCTCATGGCCAAGCTGAGCAAGGAGCACAAGGCCGAGATTCGTGGCATGACGAAGGACGATCTATCCGATGGCTGCCACGATCTGAAGGTCCACATCGGGAATCAGTTTGGGCTGCTGCAAAACAAACCGCTGCTGGAGGATTCGGGAAAGAGGCTCGATGCAAACGGTACGGTTATGGTAATCGAGGCGTTGTGATGGAGGCTGTAGAAGGGGCGGTGATGGGTTTGCTGTTTTGGGAAACAATTCAGCGGTGAAGAACCGACTACAGGCTACTGCAACTACAATACCCTCATATCGTAGTTGAAATAACCAATTTGGTGATTTAGCCTCAGGCACCATGCCGAAGGCGTATTCGTATATCCGGTTCTCGACCCCTGAACAGCTCAAGGGTGATTCGTTGCGGCGTCAACTGCAGCTCTCCGAGGACTACGCGAAGAAGCACGGCCTTGTTTTGGACACAACGTTCAAGCTGCAAGACCTGGGCGTCTCCGGGTTCACGCGTGAGAATGTGACGAAGGGTGCCCTCGGGGTTTTTCTAGAAGCCGTTCAGAAACATCTCATCCCCAAGGGGTCCTACCTGCTCGTTGAGTCCTTGGATCGTCTCAGTCGTGCTCAAATCACGAAGCAGATGACGATGTTCATGGGCATCATCAACGAGGGCATCACCATCGTCACCCTCGGCGACGGAATGGTTTATTCCGAAGACCGCATCAACGACAACTTTGCTGGTCTGATGTATTCGCTGATGGTCATGAGCCGGTCTCACGAGGAGTCGGCGACGAAATCCAAGCGGTTGAAAGCCGCATGGGACAACAAGAGGAAACGGGGCGGAGTCCTGACGGCACTTGCTCCGGCGTGGCTGGACTTCGACAGGAACAAGAGGGAGTTTGTCCCGATTCAGGCCAGAGGGGAGCTGGTTCGCAGGATGTTCACGATGGCCGACCGGGGCAAGGGCCAGGCCACCATCGCCAAGACGTTCAACGAGGAGCGGATCCCGGTGTGGGGGCGTGGCAAGGGTTGGCACTCCTCCTACATCCAGAAGATCCTCCAGAACAGAAGCGTCATTGGCGAATACCAGCCGCACCACATGCAGGAGGGGAAACGCGTGCCCGTGGGAGAACTGGTTGCTGATTATTTTCCGGCCGTCGTTTCCAAGGAACTGTTTGCCCGCGTTCAGGCGAAGCGGAAGAGCAACCGGCGGTTCATCGGCAAGCACGGCAAAAGCGGGGTCAGCAATCTGTTCACCGGCCTGGCATACTGTGCCTATTCCAACGCTCCGATGGTATATGTAAATAAGGGGAAGTCGTGGAAGTATCTGGTATCGGACTCTGCCAGAAGGGGACGCGGTGACCACTATCAGAGCTGGGACTACAGCCATTTTGAAACCGCGTTCCTGACCTTCATCCGCGAGGTCGATTTCAGTCAGCTCCTGAAGGACAGCAACACGGACAGGGACGCTAGGCTCGCCGACATGGAGAACGTGCTGCTCCTCAAGAAGGACGAACTGGATGGCGTGGAGAAACAACTGAAGCGGCTCGTGACCGCACTCAGAGAGGGAGGAGCCAGCTTCAATTCCATCAAGGACGAAATCGCGGCACTTGAGCGGCAGAAGTCAGAGCTGGAGAAACAGATTCTTGAACAGGGTGAGAAGCTGGAGGATCAGAAGCAGGTGGCTGAGCATTTCAGGCAGGCCGGAGCCAGCCTCAAAAAACTTTTCCAGCGGAAGGGCGATCCGGATTTTCGCTATCAGCTCCGTGCCGAGATCCGGAACCAGGTGGAGCGGATCGATGTCTATCCCGGCGGTTTCCACTGGACGAAAGCGATGTCGGAAAAACTTTTCCCCAAAGTGTCTGGGCGGCACGACATGCTGAACAGGATGTTTCTCCACCGACTGATGCGGGCTGGATACATCGCGGTAAGTGACGAGGTGCGAAAGTGCTTGGAGGAGCATCGCAAGCTCCCGGCGTGGAACGACAGGCTGGCCAAGGAGGCTCCGCCGGTCGACAAGAAGGGTCGATTGTTTATCGTGTTCTTCAAGGACGGTTCAGGACGGCTGGTGAAACCGGATTTCAAAGACCCGAACCGGTTGGCTCCTGTTCGGGAGGAGCGTGGTGGTGGGGTTTTCGACGTTGGAATCACCCCTGCCGGCATCATGATGGCCATGCAGTCCTCGTCTGGCGACTAGCCGGTGACGAGGCGAAAAACATTAACATAAGCCTGAAAATACAGGCCGATTTGACAACCCATCCAACCTGTGTCAGATTACTGATAAGCTCGGTTTAGCATGATATTCTAAGCCGAACCGCAGACGACCTGCCTATAGATCCGCAGCAGTTTCCACTATCGCTCCTCCGCCAAGGCTTTGATTTGCCTTGGCCACTTTAGCTCTTCGCCGTACCCACCTTGAGATGCCGCAGCCGCCACATGGCTGGCCGCGGAATGGCAGCAATGCCACAGCAGTAAGAAAGAAGGCCAGTATGGCTCTTATTCAAAATAGTAGCAGCAGCATGCTTCCGACGCCGCCGGAAGAAATCAGAAAAGCGGCACACGTTGAAAACCGAGGCACTGCCTCAGCTCAAGATATTGTCGAACACATCGTCGGTCCCGTGGAGTGGATCTCAGACACGGAGGGCCTCTGTGAATGCCCTGGCAAGGACCAGCACACGACCAAGAACGGGAAACGTGACTGCATCGTGTTCACCGATTCTGTGGTCACGCTCAGTTGCTTTCACGCCGGATGCCGCGAAACCATCGAGGAGACGAACCGGAAACTTCGCCGGGCCGTTGCCACCGCAACACTGCCTGACGATGGCAAGCCGCGAAGGCTGACGCGGGAAGAGAAGGAAAGGATCAAGACGATCCAGCGTCGGGAGAGAATCCGCAAACGGGTTCACGCGTCACGCGACAGGATTCTCGCCAACCATCGCTGGCCTTACGAGCAGATCATCAACGACTCGCCCATTGACCTGAGAAACAACATCCCGGATCACTGGCAGCTGTTGCTGAACCTGTTCGCAGACAACGATGTCATCTGGATCGGCGGTCTTTACGACTCAGGACAGGAAACGCACCGGGGCAACTTCAGAACCAAGGAAGAATGGCTGAAGGAATCCTCGGTGCCGGGCCAGTTCACTTGCCCCTCAGTGTTCAAGACGTGCTCCTATCAACGCGGCAATGACAACATCATTGCTCGCAGGTTCCTGGTCGTCGAATCAGACGAGCTGGGCAAGGACGAGATCGGAGCCGTGTTTCGATGGCTCAAAGACGCGGCCAAGATGAGGCTCCGCTGCATCGTGGACACGGCGGGCAAAAGTTTGCACGCATGGTTTGATTGTCCGGATGAAAAAGAAATTGAAGACCTGAAGCTGGTGCTGCCGATTCTTGGCTGTGACCCGAAACTCTTCACGGCGAGCCAGCCGGTGAGGATGCCCAGTGCCGCAAGGGACGGGAAGTTCCAGCGGTTGGTATATCTAGCGAAGGGAGGCAGCCGTGAGTAACATCATCGAAGCGTTGCCTCTGCCCGCAATCTACTACCAGCCCCAGACCCAAAAGTATTGGCGTCTGGATGCACAGGGAAAGTGGATTCAACTCAACCAGGATTCTGCGATGGCGTTCATCATCTCGACGGGACGCAGCAACAAGAAGGACGACTCTGGGTTTTCCGAGGCATCCGGTTGTCTGTTGGATGTCCAGTCCCAACAGAACCTGGACTACGCCGGCCCGCTGGCCGGATACAACGCCGGTTTCTACAACATCAATGGAGCCAATGTGCTCGTCACGGAGTCGCCGAAGCTGATTGTGCCCAAGGCCGGCCCGTGGCCGCTGCTGGAGGGCATTCTGCGGGGTATGTTTGGCGACGACCAGATCCCCTGCTTCTACGGATGGTTGAAGCAGTCCCTCAACTGCTATCACTCACACCGCTGGTCGCCAGGACAGGCGTTGGCGATGGCCGGGCCTGTTTGTTCGGGCAAATCGCTGCTGCAAGACTTGATCACTGAATTGTTCGGCGGAAGAAGTGCCAAGTGCCACACCTATATGACGGACAGGACCAGTTTCAATGCGGAGCTTTTCAGGGCGGAACACCTGATGATCGAGGACGATGCTGAATCCACGGACTACAAGGCACGCAGGCACTTCGGAGCCAGACTCAAGGACGTTGCGGTCAACCCGAAGCACTATTGCCACGGCAAGTATAAAGAGGCCCTCTCGCTGACGCCGATCTGGCGTATGACGATCAGCCTCAACGACGAGCCGGGGCGGTTGATGGTGTTGCCGGGCATCGAGGCGGACATTGCTGACAAGATCATGCTGCTCAAGGTTGCAGCCCATCCGATGCCGATGCCCACAAGCACCGCAGAGCAGCAGGCGGCGTTCAGGCAAGCTCTGAGTGCCGAGCTGCCCGCCTTTGCGGATTTCCTGATGCACTGGGAAATCCCCGAAGCACTGCGTTGTCCGAGGTTCGGCGTCAGGCACTACCATCATCCTGAATTGCTCGCAGCCATATCGGAGCTGTCGCCGGAAAGCCGGTTCCTTGCCCTGATTGACATCGAGGTGTTCCGTCACCGATATGGTTGTGATGAGCCTTGGAGCGGCACCTCCAACCAGCTACAGGAGCGTTTGCTGTATGAAAACAACGGTGAACATAGCCAGGTGGCCAGAGAGGTTGAGCGGTTGCTGTATTTCAACAGTGCCTGCGGAGCCTACTTGGGGAATCTAGCTTTGAGCCAGCCGAGGAGGGTCAGCAAAAGAATCCTGCACGGCCAGGCGATCTGGACAATCCAGCCGCCACCGATCTTGGCACCGGAGGAGGAGAACATGGGGTTATGACCCGTAATGGGTGAGGGGGTGGACACTCTGAAGCACTTCTCGTGGCAAAAAAATGATAACAATAGATGGCATTAAAAAACTTGCTCAGAGGGTCCACCCCTCCACCCAACCAGGTGGTCATCTCAAAATACTGCAGTTCGTCTCCAAGTGCCGATCATCATTGTGTTCAAGAGGGTAAGATGAGCCGCTCGACCTCTCAAACGTCTGGAACGGCATCGTGGAGCGAATGCGGGGTGTTGTAGAGATGGATTGAGCTGGTGTTAATCACCGGCATCTTACGTATATGCAAGTTGTCAGATCAGCAATTATCGACCAACCCTATACAGTACTATAGAGTGTGTTCTTATAATTCTCCTGATGCATAAATCCTTCGTCTTGACCAAACTTATCCGTAAGAAAAGCTGTCAACACTGAGGGCCGATTGCTATAATGCCAATCATAGAGGAGACGTCAGAATACAGTGAGCAGCAGTATCGGCGTGGAGGTGCCACGCTATCATAGCAAACAGGAATACGAAGCAGACCAGGCTAAGCGTGACGCGGAGCACAAGGCCAGGGGTGCGTTGCGAGAGAAGTTCAAGGAGTCGGAAAGGATTCTGAATCTTCTCCGGACGCAAGGGGCCGTGAAACTTCAGGCAGCCACAGACGAGGAGGTGGAATCATGGGCAAGAGCCAATCAGATTTCAGCCGCCTAACCGGACGCCTGCGGCTAAAGAAAATATCGAAGCCGAATTTCTATACGGCTGCATCCAGAAGACGCGATGGGATCGCAGACCCCAAACCCATGACGCCGAGCGAGTATTTCTCGATGAAGTTCCCGTCCCTGGATGACACCTACGGCACTCCGGTGTTGGAGCATGTACAGCTCATGACTGAAGAGGGGTTGCTACGCTCCTTCACCGGAGCGTTTGCCTTGAACGAAGATTTCTTTGGAGCGGTTCTTGGAGGTGATCCGGCACTGGGGCATCACGTGGTCTTCTACGCCCCCGAACAACAATGGTATTTCCTCGACTGGCGGTTCGGCTGTTACGTGCCAACGACTGAGGAGAAGTTGCTGATCGTATTGAGCCAGCACTTGATCCGATGTGCCGAAGCGATGCCGAACGTGATCGTGGATGTTGGATCCCTGTTTCTTTTGCTCAGGGATGAGACGTATCTCAAGTCAATCATCCGAAGGGCCAGGTCAATCAACGCTGCGGACAGATCCTTCTTCGAGGCACCCAATGGTCACAAGCGTCGATGCGGCGACCGAATCCTCGACCCCGCCTTGGAACCAGCCCACAAGCTGTTCATCCGTGAAGCCATCATCGCCGAGCCGGAACGAATCCTGACCGTCAACGACTGCTACCAGAAGTTCAGCGTCTATTGCTCGAACCGCGGGTTCACGCCGGTCGAGCGAAGGCAGTTCCCCAGCTTGGCGGCAGAAGGAATCCGCGAGCAGTTCGGGTTGGGGTATCGGAAAGACCTCATCCTCGATGGCCGATACTACAAAGGGTGGAAGGGACTCGCTACACGTCCGTCTGAACCCGCCGGCGTTGATGTCAGCAAAAACTGATTTCGGTCAAACCGAGCCGCCCGACGTGACCGAATGACGGAAATGACGGGGACTGGGTGGATGCCCTGTTGTTCTCGTAGATTCCTTGCCCGACTTTCCTTTCGGTCCTCATTGCCGCAAACGGAAGAGATAGTCCAAACCCGATGAGCACATCGAGGATGACGACCAATATGATGCTTGACCACAACCACCGCCAATTTCCTTTGCTCGCCCTTCCAGAGCGGATTGCATAGTATGCTCGCAAGCTCATCCAACCCCAGAATCCCAGCACACACCCACCAACAGAACCGTCACACAACCAACGGAAGAACCAAACGGCGTTTAATACATATTGTGTAAGTATTGGGAGACTCATTCCTTCGAGGAGGTCTCTGAACACATCGACGCAGGCAGGAACCACGGCAACAACAAGGACGATGAGGGAGATAGCCAGCAGTACATTGAAAACCAGCAAAATGAATGGCTTAAGATGAAATGCCGAAGAGTCATCCGGCATGTTCATCAGTGTCCCGTCATCACGCTGAAGGGGGTCTTTACCAAACCGATTTGCCCCGGTGGTGCCCCGAAATAACCCAATCTCACAAAGGAACCATACGTTTCCAATGATCGGAATCAGCAAGATGAGCAAAAACCACGCTGAACGATTACGGTCGTGCAGCCTCTTGATCCAGAGTGGCAACGTAAACCAGTAGCTCATAGTGACCACAAGTGGAAACCAGCCCGCGGTTAACGATATGGGACGAGAATCCAGCAAGAATGCGACAACACCTATCAAGCTCGATGCTATCGAAAGCGGCAGAACCCCTTTGAGCCAGAAATCATACCGGCTCATCCGGCCAGCATATGAAGTGAGGGCTTGAAGAATTGTCATATGTAATCTCCGTCAACACCGGCCAGTTCGAGCGACTGCTATCGAGTGTCGCACAAAGAGCGATTCATGCCCAGCGGTATTCCACATGCCCCCGAACCAAGCCGCCCGATGTGACCGATTGATGGAAATGAGGATGACCGATCAGGAGTTGAGTCGGAGCGGGCTTTGGTGGAACATTACCAATGTCATGAAACGATTCGCTCTTGCCCTCATTGCCGCCGGACTGGCGACCGCCGTTCTTGCTCAAGGTCAACAGATCGCCGTCACGCCCGAAACGACCGATGAAGTTCTGGCCAATCCTGGCATGGGTTGGCAAACATTCCACCGAACCAGCAAGCAGGACAAGAACCTGCCGTCGTGGATTCCATCCACTGTCCATTACGCCCGTTGGGGCTGGGGTGTGCTGGAGCCGCAGCCAGGCAAACTCGATACAGGTTTTCTGGACAAGGTGCTGAAGGAAACCCGAGACTCGGGCCAGAAGTTGGCGTTCCGGGTCATGTGCTGCTCGACCTACAAGGGCCGCCCTTATCACCCTGCTTGGCTCAAGGAAATCGGCGGCAAGGAAATCATTGCAGATCACGGAGACGTGGCCCCGCTTCCCATCCCCGATATGGACGATCCAGTGGTCCTCGACCGTCACCTCAGTTTCATCAAGCGTCTGGGCGAACGATACGACGGCCATCCCGACATTGATCATCTGGATCTTGGATCCATTGGATGGTGGGGCGAGTGGCATCTCAGCCGTTCCAAGACCTGCAAGATGCCGAGCATGGAGAACCGCATGAAGGTGGTGAATGCCTATCTGGCTGCCTTCAAGAAAACGCCGCTGGTGATGTTGCTCAACGGAAAAGAATGCACCACCTACGCGACCCAGCATGGCACTGGTTGGCGAGCCGATTCGATGGGCGATCTGGGCAGCTTTTCAAAGACCTGGAACCACATGCGGAACGCCTATCCGGCTTGGATCAAGGGAACAAAAGTACAGGACGTTTGGAAAACGGCCCCGATTGCCTACGAGCCTCCCCGAGAGGTAGCGGAGTTCGTAGA
>Ga0265297_10002616_pt1 | contig 35764 bp, 39 predicted proteins | sample Munlanlwell13791_FD_192502 | JGI IMG/M metagenome (GOLD analysis project Ga0265297, IMG submission 192502) | Leachate microbial communities from a municipal landfill in Southern Ontario, Canada - Leachate well 137-91 | ecosystem: Engineered > Solid waste > Landfill > Unclassified | place... | reverse complement strand
CTTTACGCAGGATGATGCGCATATATTTTGCCGGCCAGATGATTTATATTCCGAAATAGAAGGCGTTTTAGATTTCGTAAAAGAAGCAATGAATAAATTCGGCTTCACCGGTTTTACCGCTGAATTAAGCACGCGGCCGGAAAAATTTATCGGAGAAAAAGAAAACTGGGACAAAGCCGAAAGCATCCTTGAAGAAGTTTTAAAGAAAAAAAATTTCAATTACAAAATAAACCCGGGTGATGGAGCTTTTTACGGCCCGAAAATAGACATAAAACTTAAAGACGCTTTAAACAGGGAATGGCAGTGCGCAACCGTGCAGCTTGATTACGCCATACCCGAAAGGTTTGATTTAACTTACCGCGATACTTCCGGCAAAGATACGCGTGTTGTTATGATACACCGCGTAATATTAGGAAGCCTTGAAAGGTTCATTGCAACGCTAATTGAACATTATGCAGGCAAATTTCCTCTCTGGCTTTCACCGACACAGGTAAGCGTTTTAAATATTACCCAGGATACAGAAGAATATGCAAAAAAAATAAAGGAAGTTTTGGAAAAAGAAAATTTCCGCGTTGAAGCTGATTTACGTAATGAAACTTTGCAGAGGAAAATAAGAGAAAAAGAACTACGCAAAGTGCCCTACATGGTTATAGTCGGGAAAAAAGAACTTGAAACCAGGCAGATTTCGGTAAGGGGAAGAGGAATGCAGAATTTGGGCAATATGGATATAGAGGGATTTTTAACTCTTTTAAGAAAAGAGGTAAAAATCGCATAGCGCTAAGCGCACAGGGCATAGCGCAAAACTAAAAAATTCTTACGCTCTGCGCTCTGCGCCGTGCGCTATGCGATACAAGAAGGAGGGTTAAGAAGGGTGAGGTATATAAGAGTTAATGAAAAGATATTTGCCAAAACATTGAGAATCATCGGCTCGGAGGGAGAGCAGCTTGGAATTTTTCCGCGGGAACTTGCTTTGAAAAAGGCAGACGAGGCAGAGCTTGATTTGGTAGAGGTTGCCCCTGCAGCAAATCCGCCGGTTTGCCGTATAATGGATTTTTCAAAATACCGTTATGAGCAGGAAAAACGAGAGAGAGAAGTAAAGAAACATCAAAAACAGGCGCAGCTTAAGGAAATACGCGTAAGCCCCCGGATAGATATTCACGATTATGAAATAAAACTGAAACACGTAAAAGAATTTCTTGAAAAAGGGCATAAAGTAAGAATAAGAATGTTATTTCGCGGCAGAGAGCTTGCCCATAAAGATTTAGGAAATAGAGTAATAGCGAAACTTGTTCAGGATATAGAAAAAATAGGTAAAATTGATAAAGACCCTATAATGCTTGGTAGGGCATTGGTTATGGTATTGGGGCCAAAGTAAGCTATCGGCCTTCAGCTGTCCATCAAGGGCACCCCTTTGGGGGCTGAAAGCTGATACCTGAAAGCTGACAGCTCTAAAAAATAGGAGTAAAATATGCCGAAACTAAAAACAAAAAAAGCGTTTGCAAAAAGGGTAAAGGTTACTAAAAACAAAAAGATTCTTCGCTCAAAAGGGAGCAGGCGCCACCTTTTAAGCGCAAGAAGCGAAAAAAGGAAAAGGTTCTTACGCAAAAAAGCGCTTGTTCAAGTTGTTGACAAAATGACGGTAAAAAGGGCGTTACCGTATTCATTTTGAAATGAAGCAGCAACTTTTCAAGCCGCTGGTGGCGCCGAAAAGTTGCGTAGCTGAATTTCACCCCGCCCTTTTGGCGGGGAAACAAAATTGATAGAGCTTCGCCAAAAGGGCGGGGTTTAATTCGCAGACGGCATTGACACAAGAGTGCCAATGCCTATGATTTACGCTCGCCAGAAGGCTCGCGTAAACCATCTGCTCATTAAAGGAGGTAATTTAAATGCGAGTAAAACAACAACCAGCTTCGCGTGCACGCAAGAAAAAAGTCCTGCAAATGGCGAAAGGCTATTGGGGAAGGCGTTCTAAAAACTACAGGCGCGCAATTGAAACAGTGCGCCGCGCGCTTGTTTACTCTTACAGAGACAGACGCGCCAGACGCCGGGAATTCCGCGCACTCTGGATTACGCGTATTAATGCTGCAGTAAGAGAAAAAGGCCTAACTTATAAGGATTTTATACATGATTTGCAGAAAAAAAATGTTCTTCTCTCAAGAGACATTCTTGCAAAAATAGCAGCTGAATATCCTGCGGTTTTTGATAAAATAGTGGAAGAGGTAAAGAAGTAAGAGCTAACAACAAATTTCTATAAATTTCGCGAAGCTAATTTCTATTAATTTCGAATTGAAATTGGTAGAAATTATTAGAAATTCATAGAAATTAATTGTATAGGTAAAATATGTACGTAATCATAGTTGGTTGCGGCCGCGTTGGTTCAGAGCTTGCCAAACTGCTTTCAAACGAAGGGCATAATGTTGTAGTAATTGACAAAAGCCCTTCTTCTTTTGACAGGTTGGGCGGCGCATTTAACGGCATAACACTGGTTGGCAATGGTTTTGACCAGGATTTACTTAAGAGTGCAGGAATTGAGAAGGCAGATGCTTTCTGCACGGTTACAAACGGCGACAACACAAACCTTATTTCAGCCCAGGTTGCAAAGAAAATATTCAACGTGCCAAAAGTTATTGCGAGGGTTTATGACCCGCAGCGCGCGCATATATTTGCGGCGCTCGGTATGGATATAATAAGCGGAACCATACTCTTTGCCGCTATGATTCGTGACAAAATCATTGAAAGCCACTTTTCAAGCTACCTTATTGAAACAAAAGATTTAGGAGTTATAGAAATAGACCCGAAAAAAAATCTCATCGGTAAACCCGTCCAGAGTTTGAATATTCCAGGTGAATTCATGGTAGTTGCCGTAAGGCGCATGGATGGAGTCATAATTCCTGACGAAAAAACAACAATTAGTGAAGACGATATTTTAATGGGTATAGTCAAGGTTAAAGCACTTTCTAAAATAAAGGAAAGGTTTAGCTTGTAATAAGAGGTATCGTGTCGCACGTAACAAGTATCACGTTTTTAAAACGTGTTACCTGATACGTGGGACGTGTTACTCTAAAATAGCTAACAAAACATATGAACATAGTAATTGTCGGCGCAGGAAAAGTCGGATATTACCTAGCGAAAAGACTCAATCTAAATAAACACGTAGTCAGTATTATTGAAAAAGACAGAATTGTTTGCGATGAGCTGGCAAAACAGCTTGATATTTTAGTTGTAAACGGCGACGGTTGTGAGCCGGATATCCTGGAACAGGCCGGTGTTTCCCGGGCGGATGTTTTAGCTGCAGTAACAGGCGAAGATGAAGATAATCTCATAATCTGCCAGCTTGCCAAAGAAAAATTTGATGTGCATAGAACAGTTGGCCGCGTTAATAATCCCGATAATGAAAAAACATTTTCAGAATTAGGGGTTGACGTTCCGGTTGATGATACGAAAATCATTGCAAAAATAATTGAAGAAGAAGCTTCTTATTCTGATTTTGTAAACCTTTTAAGTTTTAAGCGCGGAAAGCTGGCAATTGTGCGCGTAGACCTTCCGGAAGATTCTCCCGTGATAGGAAAATCAATACAGCAAATTACCTGGCCGGAGAATTCTACCCTTGTATCCATTCTAAGAGCTGAAGAAGTTATCATACCAAAAGGAGACACGCAGCTTTTGCCCGGAGACGATATAATTGCTTTAACGCTTATAGGCAATGAACCAGCGCTTTTAAGCCTTTTGGTGGGCAGATTATAATATAAATTTTTTTCTAATCCACGCAAGCGTCATCAATTTATCCGCCTCCGCCCCCTTGAAAACAATAATAGCGGCGGAGGATTTTGGCGGATGCCACTATAACATATAATTAGGTGTTTCATAATGTTTAAAAAAATAAACGTAACCAAAAAAATGATTATTAACGCCGCAGAAGGCATTTCTATTGAAATACTTTACGCACTGGCGATTATGGCGGCAGCTCTCCTGGTATGCCTTGTTATTATCAGATAGAAAAATATTATTAATATTTAGGGTTTAAAAATATGGTTTTAAAGCCGCACTTGGACGATTTAAAAATAATCGGTTATTATCTCGGGAAAATCACAATAGGCATCGGCCTTTTTATGCTGATACCTATTATCTGTGCATTGGGTTTTAAAGAAGTAAGCCCTACCTTTGATTTTTTTATTGGTATAGGGGCGTCATTTCTTTTAGGATTTATACTTACCAGGGTGTGTTTCACTGATAAAGATTTAAACTGGATGCAGGGGATGATTGTGGTTTCTTTGTCCTGGCTGATTGCAACAATAATTGGAGCAATACCTTTATATCTAAGCGGCCATTGGGCATCTTACCTTGATGCGTGTTTTGAATCCATGTCCGGTTTTGCTACGACAGGTTTAACATTAGTTCAGGATTTAGATCACTTGTCTTATGCTCATAATCTCTGGCGGCATTTGGCCCCATTTCTTGGCGGCCAGGGAATAGCAATTGTAGCTCTTTCACTTTTCGTTTCTGGCTCCTCCGGGGCTTTTAAAATGTATGTTGGCGAAGCGCGCGAAGAAAAAATTTTACCTAATGTTATTCAGACGGCACGCTTTATCTGGATTATAAGTATAATTTATCTTTTGATTGGAACGATTTCTTTGGGTGTTACCGGCATACTTATAGGGATGAAACCGCAAAATGCTTTTTTCCACGGCGCGTGCATTTTTATGGCTGGTTTTGATACGGCTGGATTTGCCCCCCAATCACAAAACATATTATATTATCATAGTTTCTCTTTTGAGATAGTTACTATTCTAATTATGATCATCGGCACGTTAAATTTCAACCTGCATTATCATCTTTGGAGCGGAAACTATAAGGAAATTTTCAAAAATATTGAAACAAGGACACTGATACTAAGCTCTACCCTTATTTTTTTTATAGTTGCAATTGGCTTAAAACAGCTAAACGTCTATCCGGGGCTGGTTATGTTTTTCAGAAAAGGTTTTTTTCAACTCATTTCCGGACACTCCACAACCGGCTTCCAAACTATCTATGCGCAACAATTTATCAAAGAATGGGGCAGCTTCGCTCTTGGTGGAATAATTTGTGCAATGGCCTTAGGCGGTTGCGCTTGTTCAACTGCAGGCGGCATAAAAATGCTCCGCCTAGGAATAATACTTAAAGCGCTTAAAGAGGATATAAGAAGGATAATGCTTCCGGAGAAAGCCGTAGTTGTTCAAAAATTTCACCATATAAAAAATATTTTTCTTGACGATAAACAAGTGCGGGCAGCCTTGTTGATTACCTTGTGTTATCTGGTTCTCTATTGTGTGGGTGCGTTAATTGGTATGTTTTGCGGTTATCCGTTTCTGGAGTCTTTGTTTGAGTCAACCTCTGCCGCGGCAAACGTTGGATTTTCCTGCGGTGTTACAAATGCGGGTATGCCGGCCATTTTAAAGGTTACCTATATAATACAGATGTGGGCAGGCCGCCTTGAATTTATGTCAATATTTACGCTGCTAGGGTTTTTGGTTGCGGCGGTAAAGGGGAAGTAAGAAAATGTCACACGTTACACGTCACATGTCACACGTCAAAATTTTTCTAAAGGCCATATTAATCATTATTTCAACGTGTTACCTGTTACCTGTTACGTGCTACTCTCAGGTTTCAAGCTCCGACTTAATCAACAACGCCAAGCAGTATGACGGAAAAGAAATAGTTTACAGCGGCGAGGTCATCGGCGACGTAATGGTAAGGGGCAATTTTGCCTGGATAAACGTAAATGATACTAAAAATGCAATAGGGATATGGTTGCCAAGAAATTTAGCTAAAGAAATTTCAATAACCGGAAGTTATGAGGCAAAAGGCGATATAGTTGAGGTAAAAGGAAAATTTAACCGGGTGTGTATTGAGCACGGAGGAGACCTGGACGTGCACGCATACATGCTTAATGTTATTAAAAAAGGTAAAAATGTTGACGAGGTGATTTCCCCGCGTAAAATTAAAGTGGCAATCGCATTTCTTATAATTTGTTTGACATTAGCGGTTATTTATTTTATAAGATTATTTTATAGTAAGCGCAGATGATCGCAGATTGTAAATCACAGATGAGCACAGATAAAATCATCTGTGGCAATCTGTGATATGCCATCTGTGCTAATCTGTGTGGAAAAAAAGGTTTCCAATGGAAATAGAAGTTAAAAAAATACAAGAAGAATTTGAGAAAGATTTATCAGCCGCACAAGATGCTTCCGGCATTGAAGCGCTAAGGATAAAGTATCTCGGAAGGCGGGCAGAAATTAACCAGCTTTTTTCAATGGTCCCTTCTTTGAGCAAAGAAGCAAAAGCTATCTGGGGAAAAAATCTAAACATTCTTAAGAATGATATAACTCGCGCGCTTGAAGAAAAACTAAAGGGCTTAGGCGCAAAAGAGGAAAAAATTGATTTAACATATCCTGCGGCGCGCCTTACCAAAGGAAGCCGCCATATTCTAAGCGCGGTTAGCGAAGAGATTTGTTCTGTTTTTGAAAAACTCGGATTTACCGTGGTTGAGGGGACAGAAATAGAAGATGAATGGCATAATTTCAGCGCTTTGAATATACCGCTGGATCATCCTTCCCGCGATGCTTTTGACACTTTTTACCTTGATATACCGGAACCAAAGGAAAAACATCTGGGAAAATTTTTATTGCGCAGCCACACATCCCCTTCCCAAGCCCGCATAATGAGCGTGTCCAAACCGCCCATTGCTGTAATCTCTCCGGGGAGAGTTTACAGGCCGGACGCAGTGGATGCGTCGCATTCATTCATGTTTCATCAGGTTGAAGGTTTTGCCATAGATGAGAATATAAATTTTGCACAGCTCAAGGGCGTGCTTCTTAATTTCGCAAGGCTGTTTTTTTCCCCGGATGTTAATCTGCGCCTTCGGCCGCACTTTTTCCCTTTTACCGAGCCTTCAGCCGAGGTTGATATCTCTTGTTTTATATGCAAGGGAGAGAAAGATAAATGCAGCCTGTGCAAAGGAAAAGGCTGGCTTGAAATACTTGGCTGCGGAATGATTCATCCAAAAGTCCTTGAAAATTGCGGGATAGATTCAAAAAAATACAAAGGTTTTGCCTTCGGTATGGGTGTGGAGCGTCCTGCAATGCTTAAATACGGCATAAACGATATAAGGCTTTTTTATGAGAATGATATTAAGTTTCTTGAACAGTTCTGATTATAGAAGCGGATATCCGCGTAGATATCTGCGGGAATCCGCCTCTATGGAGCGAAGCGATGAGGTTTAGTTTAAATTTTGTCAAAGAATTAATTAAAATTGATTTACCTGCCAAAGAGCTCGTAGAGCTTCTTACTATGGCCGGTATTGAAGTGGAGCACTACGACAAGGCCGGAGAAGACTTTCTGTTTGATATTGAAATTACCTCAAACAGATATGACTGGCTTTCAATTGTCGGCATAGCCAGGGAAATATCCGCCTGCCTGGGTAAAAAACTGGGCATAAAATACCCTGAAGTTATTAAGTCTCCGCTTATTAAAGATAAACTTATAAAAATAGAGCAGCCCGCGGATTGCCCGTTTTATGTGGCAAGGCGCATACAGGCCGTTAAGGTTTCTGAGTCCCCGCTGTATCTTAAGGAAAGAGTCGTTAACTGCCGGATAAATTCCATAAACAATGTAGTTGATATAACAAATTACTGCATGCTTAAGTGGGGTAACCCTTTGCATGCTTTTGACGAAGATAAAATTGAAGGAGATATCTACATACGCAGGGCAAAGGCAAACGAAAAATTTGTAGGAATAGATGAAAAGGAAAGAATTTTAAATAAAGAAAATCTCGTTATCGCCGACGACAAAAAGGTCATCGCGCTTGCAGGAGTAATGGGCGCAAAAAATACAGAGGTAACCGAAAGCACAAAAAATATTCTTCTTGAGGCTGCGATATTTTCTCCTCTCGTCATACGGCATTCCCGGCGCGCAGCCGGTATAGATACAGATTCTTCCTACCGGTTTGAGAGGCAGGTATTTGCCGATTACCTTGAATACGCTTCAGCCGAAGCGGCTGAATTAATTGGCAAGCTTGCCGCAGGCAGGCTTACGGGTTATTGCCAGGCAGGGAAAAAACCGGAATACAAAGATAAAAAAATATTACTTGAGTTTGATAAGTTAAATGAATATCTTGGCGCGCAATTCCCAAAAGCAAATACGAAAAATATTCTCATAAATTTAGGTTTTAATGTTAAAGAATCAGGGAAGAATAAACTTACGCTTCTAGCGCCAAAGCACAGATTTGACATAACAGAAAACGTGGATGTTTATGAAGAAATTTCAAGAATTTATGGTTACGATAAAATACAACAGCAGATTCCGGCAATCGCCCACGAGGTAGTTAAGAACGAAATTTATGAATTCAAAAAAGAGCTAAGGCGGTTTCTCTGCGTTTTAGGTTTAAATGAAATAATCACATATAGTATAGAAGCAGATGAGGAGCTTAAAAAATTAGGCTACGATAATCCAATAAAACTGGTAAACCCCTTAAGGGCACAGGAAAATTCATTGCGACCGGAACTTTCCTCGGGGCTCGTTAAGGCAGTTAGTTACAATCTAAACAGGAACCGCGCTAATTTGCATTTCTTTGAAATAGCAAATGTTTATTCGCACCAGACAGGCAGTTTCTGCGAAATGCCGCGCCTTTCAATAGGTATTTGCGATGAAGAAAAAGATTTATTCTATCTTAAGGGGATAATAGAGGAAATTTTAAAATTTCTAAATATAAATGATTTTGAATTCAAAGAAAAAAGCAACTCTCTTTGCGCAAACGCCTTGGAAATTTTTGTAAATAAAAAATACGCCGGATTCTTGGGCAAGCTGGATGAAAAAATTAAAAACGAAGCAGACCTTAAAAAAGATTTATTCCTGTCCGAGCTTGATATCATGTCTTTTTGTAAAGCGCAAAAGATTAAATGTTATTTGCCGATAAGCCCGTATCCGGCTGTTTTCCGCGATATAAGCATAGCGTTAAACAAGAGCAAACACTTTAGCGACGTAGAAAAAATAATAAAAGAAAAGAAAGAATATATCTCTGACTATAGAATAGTAGATACGTATAAAGGAAAGGATTTAGAGCAAGGTTTCTGCGCTTTTTCTCTGCGTATTTTCTATCAATCCAGCCAGCGCACGCTTACCTCGCAGGAAGTAGATGAAGTCCATAACAACATACGTGTGCTCCTCGGCAGCCAGGAAGGAATCAAGTTAAGATAATTAATTTCAAAGCCGCTAAAAAATATTAAAGAGGCCGCAGCTTTCATTATTTAAGGAGTTAAAATGGAAATACACAAGTCAAAATCTATGCAAAATATTGAAGAAAAAATGCAGAATGTCGGTGAAGATTCATTGCGCTATCACGTGCTTCAGAGCGCCAAAAATTTTAAAACATCATGGGTTGCTCTTGGCCGCTCGCTTTATACCGTATGGAAAGACAAGCTTTATAAAGATTGGGGTTTTAATACTCTTGAAGGCTATACTTCAAAAGAGATTGGCATTAAAAAGCTAACTGCGATGAAATTGCTGCGCTCTTATTATTTTCTTGAGAAGGAAGAGCCGCAATACTTAAGTTCTGAATATACAGAATCCGCGCCCGCAACTACAGTCCCCACCTATGAATCCGTTGACCTCCTAAGAAAAGCAAAAAACAACAAAATTCTTGATGGCGAGGATTATACAAACCTAAAAAAAGATATATTTGAAAAAGGCCGCGACGCCCAGGTTGTAAAAAAGGATTTAACTAATTTAATCAGGCAGCGCAAGGAAATTGACCCTGAAGAAAACCACGAAAAAGAACGCGTAAACGTTGTAAGAAGATATTTAAATGTGCTTAAGAGCATGAAGAAAGAAATAGAAATATCCAAACTGCTTCCACCGGCTTTGCTTAAGGAAACCGAGAGTTTGATTAGAAAATTAGAAGAAGAAATTTCTTAATTTTAGGTTACGAACGTTACGCAGATTACGAAGATTACAATAAACCTTCAATATTTTAAATGTAACATCCGTAACCTTCGTAACGTTAATCGTCAGGAAGGCCATTTATAAGGGAAAGCAACTCATCATAACTGTTAATCCTGCAAATTGCCCCGCGCGCCCTCGCGCATTCCGCAAAATCGCGAAGATACCAGAGGGCTATTTTACGCATAAAGCCAACTTTTACTGAATCCTTAACTTCTTTATATTTTCTAAAATAAAGAAGATGCTTTTTGAGCGCGGCTTTTCTTTCCGCCATATTTATCGGTGTTATATTTTTTCCTTCCATATAGTCAATAATATCCCTGGCCATCCAGGGCCTTCCTAAAGCGCCCCTTGCAACAATAATTCCATCGCAGCCTGTTTCATCAAACATTTTTTTTGCTAAGTGCGGAGTTAACACGTTTCCGCTGCCAAATACAGGTATGTTTACCGCATCTTTTACCGCTTTAATTAAAGAATAATCAACATCTCCGCTATACATCTGACGTTTGGTTCTTCCGTGGACAAATAAAGCGGAGGCGCCGCTATCTTCGCATACTTTTGCTACATCCATTATTTGTTTCCCGTTTTTATCAAGATAACCTATTCTAATCTTTACTGTTACAGGGACAGGTAGATTACAAGCAAGTTTTTTAATGAGTTTAGACAAAGCCTCGGGATCATTTATCAAATAGGCGCCGTATTTCTTTTTAACCACTTTTCTTACAGGGCAGGCGCAATTAATATCCAAAAAAGAAATGTTTACCGAATCCATAAGCTTAAACGCCGCCTCAAGCAACATTTGCGGGTCTCTGCCTAAGAGCTGGCCGGCGATAGGCGTATCTTCTTCGGTTGTTTTAATAATTCGTAAGCTGCGTATGCGGTTGTAAATCAAAGAATTAGCGTCTATCATTTCAAAGAAACAAAATTTAGCGCCGTATTCCCGGCAAATAAGGCGAAAGGCGAGGTCAGAGCATCCAGCCAAGGGTGCTAAAAAAACATTGGTATTTATGGTTTTTGAGCCTATTTTAACCATATTTAGCATGCGGATTTAGCGTAACACGTCACACGTATCAGGTATTACGTCTTAATTTCATCACCTGCTACCTGTTACGTGTGACTAGTTTGTGCCTTTTATCTGTTTCCAGTTTGCGCAAAATAAATACTTGACTAAAAAGCCTTTAATAGTAAAATTTTACTATTAAAATTTTACTAAAAATACCTGGCCACATAAGAATTTGCCAGTATGCGTTTCTACGCAAGGAGGCCTTTTTATGAACGTAAAGGAGCTTTTAATAAACCAAGCTTCTTTGTTCCCGCAAAAATGTGCTTTTAATTTTGAAGGCAGAGAAACAACCTTTTCCCAGCTTAAAGATGCCGCATTCAAGATAGCGAACTATTTTACAAGGCAAGGCGTAAAAAAGCCAGATAAAATTGCTATTTTTACCGCAAACACACCGGACGCAATTGCCGCGCAGATGGCGGTATATTCTATCGGCGCAACTTTAATACCTTTTGACTTCATGCTCACTGAAAACGAAATCATTCATTTATTAAACCACAGCGAGCCAAGGGCATTAATAATGCAGCCGAAAAAAGATATAAATGTCTTAAACATCCGGGAAAATTGTTACTCCGTAAAATATATAATAACATGTAAGGAACGCCTTCCTGACTGCGATTTTCTTGACGACATCTTGGCAGAGGAAAGCAATGAGTCGCCGGTTGGTTCATCTTTTGATAAAGACCTTGCGGCTATATTTTACACATCAGGCACAACCGGGCACCCCAAGGGTGTTATGCTTAACTACAAACAGTTTGACAATCCGGTTGATACGATAAACCATTTTTTGGGAATTTCAGAAAATGATATTTATTGCACCGGCGGCATTCCATTTTCGCACGTGGGCGGGCTTAATTATTTACTTTTGATGATTCGCTTTGCCTCAACCATTATTGTAATGCCAAGGTTTAACCCGCTTGAATTTTTAAAAAACATAGAAAAATATAATGTTACGATATTTTGCATAGTGCCTTCAATGTATGTCGCAATCGTCTCTCTTAAAGAATATGAAAGGTTTAACCTCACATCTTTAAGATACGCAGTTGTTTTCGGCGCGCCCTCATCGCCCGCTTTGCTTAAGAGATTTCACAGGTCCTGCCCAAAAGCAATTGTTTTAAACGGCTGGGGCATGACTGAAACAGCCGCACCAAATACTTTTTCGCCCGCTGATGAACATAAAATATCCAGCATAGGAAAATTCGGATTTCGTATGCAGGCAAAGATAATAGACGAAGAAGGAAAATCCCTTCTGTATGGAGAAAAAGGAGAACTTCTGGTTTCCGGCGAAGGCGTTACCCTTGGCTATTACAGAGAGCCGACTCTAAGCTCGGATGCTTTCTGGGGAGAAGGCTGGTTTCGCACCGGAGACATAGCATATTTTGGAAAAGACGGGCTGATATATCTTTCCGGAAGAAAAAAAGATATGATAAAAGTTGCGGGAGAAATAGTTTTTTCATCGGAAGTAGAAGAAAAGATACAGCTTTGTCCAAAAGTTCAGGAAGCTGCGGTAATAGGCGTGCCTGACGAATTAAGAGGAGAAGTTCCCAAAGCTTTTATAGTTACGAAAGAATCAGAAACAATAAACGAACAAGAGTTAAGAGATTTTTTAAAAGAGCACCTGGCTCATTTTAAAATTCCTCATTATTTTGAATTTGTTAAGGAGCTTCCTAAAAACAGGGTAGGTAAAATTGATAAAACTGCGTTTAAAAAGACAATTGAAGTTAAACCAGATGAGAAAAACGAAGGAGAAACAAATCCGCAAAGCGAAGAAGAAAAAAACCAACAAAGCGAAGGAGAAATAACATGATGCAAAGGGATGTTCACTTACACGCAAAAGGGCTGCTTGAGTCTTTACAATTTCGTCAGGGAGATTTCGGCCAAATCGGCATAATAAGCGGCCAGATGCAACGCGCTCAACGCTGCCTTCAGTATCTAGAAAACCCCGTAAAGAATTTTACTTTTTTAGGTTATACTTTCTGGACCGGCCTATATAAAGGTAAGAAGGTGACTGTCGGTAACGGCGGTTTTTATGCGCCGGATTCAGCATTTGTTACGGAAATTTTATGCGTTGGCGGAATAAAAACACTTATTCGGCTTGGTTCCTGCGGAGGGATGAAGCAGGAAATGACTGTCGGGGATTTTGTCGTTGTTGATAAGGTTATAAGAGGAGACGGCGCAACCCGTTATTATGTTGACGATAATTTCATCCCCCAGGTGGATAAAGATTTGTCCAAAAAACTGGTAACAGTTTTTGAAAAACAAGGCAAAGTTTACCAGGGTGCCTGCTGGACTACTGATGCGATGTTTAGGGAAACAAAAGAAATCGTAAATCCTTATATAGAAAAAGGCGCAATTTGTGTTGATATGGTAACCAGCCCGTTTGTTACTGTTTCCAATGTTTATAAAACAAGCGTTGCCGCAATTCTTGTTGTTTCGGACAATCTCTTAACCGGAGAGATGGGGTTTGCAGATTTTCGTTTATTTGACGCAGAAGAAAAAATGACAAAAACAGTATTTGAAATTATATAACCGGCTGGAAGGAGGAATATGTCCGAAATAAATTGGGATTCAAAAGCTAAAGAAATTTTCGATAAGGTAATAAGCAATTTGCCGCAATTCCATCGTTCAATTGCCGAAAGATTGGTTAAGGAATCGGCTGAAGAGATTGCAAAAAACAAAAACATGGCTAGCGTGGAAGAAAAAGAGTTGGTAGAAGCTTTTTTCAAAGAAATTCCGCCGGCGTTTAAAGATATGTTGAAAAGATTATTAACCAAGCTGAATATTGATTATGAGAAATATGGTGTTTCTTGAAACACGAATTATCACTGATTTGAAACGAATTTTCACGAATGAATTCGTGGAAATCAGTTTCTCATTCGTGGATATTCGTGTGCGAGCGGAGCGAGCATGAAAGTAGCAGTTATAGGCCCGGGCGCAATAGGCGGTTTGGTTGCGGGGTATCTTAGGCAGCAGGGGGAAGATGTGTATCTTGTTGGCACCAAAGATACAGTTGAAGCGATTAACAAAAAAGGCCTGCATATCAGCGGAGTGCGCGGCAACATCAAAGTAAATATCAAGGCGGCAGATGCTTTGCATGAAAAAGTAGACCTTATAATTTTAGCTACCAAAACCCAGGACATAGAAAAAGCTTTAAAGGAAAACAAGAAATACCTCGGCGGCACAATTATTTTAACTACGCAAAACGGCGTTCGTGCTGACAATATTGTTGCGCAATTTGTTCCCAGGGAAAATATAATCTCAAGCATTGTAATGTTCGGCGCAACATATCTTCGGCCAGGCGAAATAATCCATAATTTTGAAAGAAAATGGGTGATAGGAAAGCCTTTCGGTGAAAACGACGACGGGGTTAAACGCGCCTCAATCTTACTTGGCAGGATTTTTCCAATTGAAATAACGGATCAAATTAAAGGCATGAAATGGCTTAAAGTTTTTGCAAACGCAAATAACTGCATACCTGCAATTTGCGGAAAAAGCATGCAGGAATGTTTCCTTAATTTGGATTTATGCGAAATAAGTATCGGGATATGGCAGGAAGGTTTGGGCGCAATTAAAAAAGCCGGCATAAAGCTGGTTAATTTGCCTGATTTTACAGTTGAGCAGGTAACAAAGCTCACATCTTTGCCCACAAAAGAGGGAGCTAAGATATTTTCCGGCATTATGGTTAATTTAAGCAAAGAGCCGCTCTATGGCTCAATTTTACAAAGTATCAAAAGAGGAAAACCCTCGGAAATAGATTATATAAACGGCGCATTCGTTGAGTTAGGCAGAAAACATTCATTCCATACGCCGCTTAATAAAAAATTAGTTGAGCTTGTTAAAAAAGTTGAAAAAGAAAAGCAGTTTTTAAGCGTAGAAGAGCTGATTGCCAAATGCAAAAATTTAATTCCGCAGGCGTCAGCCGGCGAAGAAAGAGTTAATACGCCTTTCCCGCGCTTAAAATTAACTGTTAATAAAGTTGAAGGCGATTGTTATCATGGTTATAAAAAAGGCGATGAGATAATTTTGGAAGATTTTACCCATGCGCCAAAACATTTCTGCCTGGGGCTGGCCCATGCATTGTTTCCGGTAATTTACGCTTTAAGCTTTGGCGCGAGATTCGGATTTCGTGATAATCAGCGCTCGCTTCTGGTTACTTGTCCGGACGGCGGGAAGCTGGAATTTAAAGCGGAAATTTTTGATAAAGACGGAAAAATTGAAATAATAGAAAAAGACCCAAATCATAAAGGGCCTAACCCTAAAGATATGATTTTAGAGGTTGTTGAGGCGAAAGGTAAATGTTCTTATCAGTATAAAGTAGGAGACAAGTTTGAAGTCAAAGGGCTCAAGTGCCCGGAAGGTTTTTGCGGGGCGGCATATCACTGCGCGTTTCCCGCGCTTTTTGCGCTTAACTTCGGCGCAAAATTTTTCTTTATGGATGATCCGGATGCAATTAATACAGTAACCTGCCCTGATGGCGGGAATATTATATTTAAGATAAGCAGGAAAAAATAATGGATTATAATTCAGGAAAAATATTAAGAATGCTTTTAACAATTACTTCAGTAATTTTTATTTTTCTTGCAGCTGCCTATCTCGGGCAAGCGCATAAAACTCAAAGAGTAAGAGCAATGCAGTTACGCAATAAATACAATACGGGTATGCTGTCGCTGCAGAAATATGAAAAACTAAAACGGGAAAATACTTTTCTAAATGCTGTTTTCAATCCAACAGAAGTGCTTAAAACAGATTAACATAATCAATCAAGGAGAAATTAGATGAGACGAGTTGTCATAACAGGCATAGGGGTAATCAGCGCGGCAGGGGAAGACAAAAATACTTTTTACGATAACCTTATCGCAGGCAAACCTTTCGTAGAAAGAGTAGAAAATTTTGACGTAAGTTTATTCGTGTCAAAATCGCCTCCCAGGATTTAGGCTTTGACCCGTTAAAATTCGCAATTAAAGACCATTATCGTATGGATAGATACGTCCAATTTGGAATTGCAGCCGCAAAACAGGCAGTTGAAGATTCAAAAATAGATTTTAAAAAAGTAAACGCAAAACGCGTTGGCGTAATCCTTGCAAACGCAATTTGCGGAACGCGTTTTATGGAAGAAGAGTTCCTTCTGGTAACTGACTGGGGGAAAAGGCCTATTGACCCCAGAAAAGGAAGGCCATATCTTTATGACGCAGCTATGTTTAATACCCCGAGCGCGGAAATAGGGGCAATTTATCATACGCAAGGGCTTAATTGCACGGTTTCAACCGGCTGCACTGCTGCGACAGACTCTTTAGGATTTTCTTTTGAGTTAATCCGTGAAGGCAGGCAGGACATAGTTATTGCCGGAGGGACTGAAGCGCCGGTTTGCCCGATTACCTTTGGCGCTTTTGACGTTGTAAATGTTTTGGCTAAGAATAACGATGAACCGCACAAGGCAAGCCGGCCGTTTGATAATAAAAGAAACGGATTCGTAATTTCAGAAGGCGCCGGAGTTTTGGTGCTTGAAGAACTGGAACACGCCAAAAAAAGAGGCGCGCATATTTACGGAGAATTAGTCGGCTACGGCACAAGCTGTAATGCATTTCACATGACGGATTTGCCCGAAGACGGCGAAGCAATGGAGCGCTGCATTAAAGATGCAATTAAAGATGCAGGTATAAAAAATGAAGATATAGATTACATTAACACTCATGGCTCTTCCACCCGTCAAAATGACGTATTTGAAACCAACGCTTATAAAGCAGTGTTTGGAGATTATGCCTATAAGCTTCCTATAAGTTCGGTAAAATCTATGATTGGGCATCCCTTGGCCGCAGCAAATGCGGTTGAAAGCGTTTTGTGCGCAATGATTTTTGAAAAAGGCTATCTTCCGCCTACAATAAATCAGGAAGAGCCGGACCCCAAATGCGATTTAGATTATATCCCGAATGTAAAAAGAGAGTATATGCCTAACTATATATTAAAAACAAGCAGCGGATTTTCGGGAATACATTCATCTATAATATTTAAGAAATGGAAAAATAAATAAAAATCACAAATTACAATGTACAAATTACAAACAAATCACAATTCCAAAATTACAATAAACAAACATACTTTTGTGATTTCGGAATTGTTTATTGTGTATTGTGATTTAAAACAATCTTAAAAGAAGGAATAAACAATGAAAGAAAGAGTAGCTATAACAGGTATAGGGGTTGTTTCACCGGCCGGTTTAAAAAAAGAAACTTTTTGGGCTAATTTAAAACGGGGAAATTCTTTTGTTGATGAAATTACGCGCTTCGACGCATCGCTTTATCCATCGCGCATAGCAGGTCAGGTGCACGAGCTGGACCATTATTCGCACCTGCCAAGCAGGCTCGTTAAAAAAATTGATGTTTTTTCTCATATGGCGCTTGTTGCAAGCGAGCAGGCGCTTGTGGATGCAAAAATAGATTTAGAGAAAATTGACAAAAGACGCGTAGGGGTTTTTATGGGTAATGCCATAGGCGGCTGGTTATTTGCAGAAACTGAACTTCGCGATATGTATATTGAAGGCCGCGAAGGCGTTTCTCCTTATATGGCCTCTGCCTGGTTTCCTGCTGCTCCGCAAGGCCAGGTTACAATTTATTACGGATTTAAAGGTTACAGCAAAACCGTTGTTTGCGATAAAGCTTCCAGCGCGCTTGCTCTTTGGTACGGCGCAAAAATTATAGACGAAGGAAAAAACGATTACGTTTTAGCCGGAGGAATGGAAGCGCCGATAACGCCATACGCTTTGCTTAGCTCAAATACCTGCGGGCAATTATCAAAAAACAACCTTACGCCTAAAAAAGCATATAAGCCTTATGATTTATACAGGGATGGTTTTGTTTTGGCGGAAGGCTCCGGCATTGTTAATCTTGAAAAGGAAGAACACGCCAAAAAAAGAGGCGCGAATATTTATGGATTCTTAAAGGGCATCGGGTTTTCTTCCGATGGATATCATTACTCGCGTTACAGCCCAAGCTCTGAAAGTTTTGAATACGCGATAGAGGAATGTCTTCGCGATGCAGGCTGGCAGAAAAAAGATATTGATTATATCTGTCTTGACGCAGAAGCAACCGTTATGGGCGATTATTTGGAAACGCAAGCCCTAAAGAATGTCTTTGGCAAGGAACTCTCGCATATTTCCTTAAGCGCGCCGAAAAGTATGTATGGAAATTTATTAGGCGCTCAAACAGCGCTTGATTTAATTGTTACTTTGTTTTCAATGAACCACAACCTGGTTTTACCTACTATAAATTACGAAATGAACGACCCTTATTGCGATTTGGATTATACGCCAAATGTCGCAAAAGAAAGAAAGATAAATAAAGCATTGCTTCTTTCGCGCGGCCGCGGCGGAATAAATGTAGTTTTAGCAGTTGAAAAATAGAAGCGGACACTCGCTGATTTAAACGCGGATTCACGCACGGGACTCGGTTTGCGTATATCCGCGTCAATATCCGCGGTAATCCGCTTCTAAGATATGGAGGTTAAAGATGGCATTGAAGGAAGATGTTATAAATGCAATCGCTGACATATTAGATGTAAAGGTTAGCGAACTTACCGAAAGCGAAAAATTATATGATTCAATAGGTGTTGATTCAACGGAAATGGTTGAGCTTTGTGTTTCTTTGGGTAAAAAGTTCGGCGTAAAAATTGCCGCAAACGAAATAACAAAAACTTCAACACCGCTTGAAATAACGGCATTAATTGAGAGAAAAAAACAATAAAGCTTTCAGATGCCAGCTGTCAGGTATCAGCCAAGAACACTGAAATCTGACGCCTGAAAGCCGATGGCTAATCATATGAAACTAATTGATTTAAGTTTACCCATTGACGATAAAGCTTTTGAGGTGCACCACGTTGAAATTGAACGTGTGTCGCATAAAGCCGGCGTTCGCAAATTTAACCGCGTTTTAATGGGGAAAACCCTTAAGGGAAGGTTACAGTATCTATTTGGCAGGCGTATTGTTAAAAAAGAAGACCTGCCTGATGAAGAGTTTTTATCTCTTGAAATTGTGCATTCGCCTGTCCATATAGGAACGCACCTGGATTATTCTTTTCATTACGGTTCAAAATCAGAAGGAAGAGCCTCAAAAACAGCGGAAGAAATTCCCATTGAATGGTGTTATCAAAACGGTGTTAAGCTTGATGTTTCCTATAAAAAACCAAACGAAACAGTAACAGCTGCCGATTTAGAAACTGCCTTAAAAAAAATAAATTATACCCTGAAACCGCTGGATATTGTTTTACTGCATACCGGCGCGGACAAGCTATACGGCGGGCCAAAATATTTCAGTGATTACCCCGGCATAGACATTTCCGCTATAGATTATTTATTGGATAAAGGCATTAAAATTTTTGGCGTGGATACTATGGGTATAGACCGGCCTTATAGGTTTATGCTTAAAGAATTTTTGGAAACTAAAGATACAAAAAAATTATATCCGGCTCACTTCTACGGCAGGAATCGCGAATTTATCCATATAGAAAGATTGGCAAATTTAGAAAAATTACCCGATTTTGGTTTTAAGGTGATATGCTTTCCGGTAAAGATAAAATGTACGGGTGCCGCATGGGCACGAGTGGTTGGAATAATCAGCGGTTAATGGCAACTTTTATAAAAAGGAGAATTAGGATTAAAGTGGGATTGCGTACATCCGCGTCAATATCCGCGGCAATCCGCTTCTAAAATGGAGGTGAATAATGGGACATACCGTTAATTCAATTATAATTAATGCTCCTTATGAAAAAGTCTTTGATATTTCTAATGATATTCCCCGCTGGACAGAGCTTTTCGGCAGTGAATATAAAGAAGCAACTGTGGAAAAGAAAGAAGGTAACAAAATAACTTTTAAGCTTATGGACGATGAAGGAAGAACCTGGAAATCATGGCGCCTTTTGTTTAAAGATAAAAATTTCGCCTACGCAGAAAGGGAAGAGCCGAAATTTCCTTTCAGGTTTATGAAAATCATCTGGCTTTATATACCAAGGCCAAACGGTATTGAAATGGTCTGGATTCAGCATTTTGAAATGGATGAAAAAGCAAAATTTAACGACGAGCAGGTGGAAGGTTTTATCAATAAGCACTCAAAGGATAATTTAAAGATATTTAAAGAGGCAATTGAGAAAGAAGCGGCAAAATAGCTGTCAGATATCAGCCATCAGTTTTCAGCTGACAGCAGAAAGCTGACGCCTGAAAGCGTTAAATATGAAGAAACTTACTTTTTTGATTTTATGTTTGGAAGGGGCGATTCTTTCATTTAACGTTGCAGCTAGTGCCGCGCTTATTCCGTCTGTTGCAGCAGAATTCTCGGTTTCTGAATTTGTTGCCGGGCGAATTGTCTGGCTTTATATGATTCCCTACGGCTTGTCCGCTCTTTTCTACGGCCCGTTAGTTCGCGCGTTTGACGCAAAGAAAATTGAATTATTATGTTTAACTTTTTTTTCTGTCGCTAACCTGGCAGCAGCTTTTTCAGGAAATATATTAACACTTTTTACGGCAAGATTTTTTATGGGAGTTTTCGGAGCTTCTGTAATACCTCTTGCTTTGATTTTAATAGCGCAGGCAACAGCCCGCGAAAAAAGAGGAAGAATGGTCGGCGCATTTTTTGCATCCACGTTTGTGGCATCCCTTGCCGGTTTGTTTTTAAGCGGTATTTTAAACTGGCGTTTAATTTTCTTATTACCCGCGGCGGCCGGCTTTTTACTTTTACCTTTAATGTATTTTTGTTTACCTTGCTTTACGCCCGAAAGCAAAAAATTTGCAATTAACTATATAGAACCGTTTAAGAACAAGGCTATATTATATATATTTACCTATATATTTATTATAAGCCTGCTTTATCACGGGCTTCAGCAATGGTTCTCGGTTTATTTCTCTACCAAATATGGTTTGGGGCAGTTTATAATCAGCATGCTTATTACTTTAACAAGCCTTAGCGGAATATTCGGAGAAACAATCGGTGGGCTGTTTTCCGATAAAATTGGCAGAATAAAAACTGTTAACTTAGGCATACTTTTAATGATTGTAAGCGTGGCGCTTCTTTTATTCAAAACGCCGGTTTTTATACTCAGTTTAACCATGATTATCTGGGGGTTGGGCTGGACATTTAATCATGCTGGTCTCTCTACTATACTTACAGATTTGCCGAAAGATTTTTTACATGAAGCCGCAAGTTTAAATTCCAGCGTCCGGTTTGTTGCCGGAGGATTAGGGGTAAGCTTGGCTGGCTTTATTATGCAAAAGAATTTTAATTTGGGTTTTATTATTTTTGCCGTCTCTTTATTAATTTTATTGTGTTTTGGTAGGCAATTACTTTGTAAAGAACCGGCATGGAGCAGGTTATTAAGGAAATAAAGGAAATGACCCTTGGTTTTTGTGTAGATGGAACAATTAGAGCTGTCCAAATATGTTAACATTCAGTATAAAACAGAAACAAATCAACAAACTGGCGATCTTATTTTTTTAAATTATGAGATCAAAAAGAGAAGGTAAAAATAATTTTAAAGAGTTTCTTTGCGCCAAAGCCCTATCTGGAGGTTTCTGGATCGTTCTTTTTATTTTTTTTAGTCAATTATCCTTGAGCGCTAAAGAGGCTAAACTTACCTTTCATTGGGAGTCTTGCAGCCATAAGCAAGAGCAATCAAATTTTAACTCCAAAAATTCCCCTGATAGTGAAATTAGTTTGATACAATGGAAAAGCAAAGATGAACTGCAAATAAGCGGCAGCGTAAGAGAATCCTGCGGCATAGAAATCATCAATGCAGAATATTATTTAGACGGCGAGACTCTTATTTTGAGTTATAGCGTGGAAGGAACACCGGCCAATTGTATTTGCAATTATCCGGTTTTTTATTCCATTAAAGGTTTGCCGAAAAAAGATTATGAAGTTATTTTAAAATGCGACCGTAGGAATTTCTATAAATAAAAATAGATTAAGGAGGTATTATGCAAGATTTAAAAGGTAAAACCGCAATTGTAACCGGAGCGAGCCGTGGAATAGGCAAGGCGCTTGCTTCAACGGCCGCGAGTCTGGGGATAAATGTCGCGATAGCTGCGCGGCAAGAAGGCCCACTTTCGGAAACTGCTGCAGAAATAGAAAAAAAATATAAAGTTAAAGTTTTAGGTGTGCCTTGCGATGTTACAAAATTACAAGACCTGGAAAATTTGGTAAATAAAACAAAAGAAAAATTCGGCCAAATTGATATTTTGATAAATAACGCAGGAGTATCCAGCCAATATCCTTTTGAAAAACAGCCGATTGAAGATTTTGAGCGCCTCGCCCATACAAATTATTTGGGTTATGTGCGTTTGATTAGGCTGGTTATAAATGATATGATAGCAAGAAAATCAGGGGCAATTATTAATATGGTTTCCGGCTCAACGCTTTGCGACCCGCTTCCGCGCAATTTCATAGTTTACAGTTCTTTAAAAGTGGGTTTACGCGCTTTTTCAAAAGGCCTATTTTGGGAATTGCGCGATTATGGGATTAAAATCACTTCACTTTTACCGGGAGTGACTGACACGGATTTAACCGGCAAACTTCAGGAAGTAACAGGGGATGCTTCGCGTTTGATGACGACCGAAGCCATTGAAAATGCCGTTAAATTTGCTTTAACCGTTCCGGCGAATGTCTGCCCGCTTGAAATAGCAGTTATAAATCAGCAGACACCCTGGACAAAACCGGTGATACCATTTAAGCAGGAGCATCCGGAGAAATAAATACTTGTAGCACGTCACACGTATCACGTAACACGTCTTTTTAATGCCAAATATTAAAACGTGATACGTGATACATCAATAAGGAGGTTTTAGATGAAGATCTTGTTTGTAATGCCGAAAATCGGCGCTTGGGCGACACACGGAAACCATTTTGCGCCTAACCAGTTATATGCGCAATGGGCAGCTTATATTCGCGAGAAAGGTTACAATAACCTTGAGGTATTGGATGCGACAGTTCTTGGTATACCTATTGAAAATATTGCAGACAAGGTCAAAGAAAAAAACCCCGATGTTGTAGTGATGGGCGATATGATACATTGCTCTGTTGGATACGGAGAAATCGCATATTTTAACGAAGCCGCGCGCCGGATAAAAGCAGTGCTTCCAAAAACTAAGATTATTGTCGGCGGCCTTTGGTATTCAGCTTTACCGGTTGAAACCCTGGACGCAAATCCGGCTATGGATTATGTAGTTATGGGCGAAGAAGAATCGTTTTATGACCTTATTGACGCAATAGACAAAAACAAAAACATGAAAGATGTTGCAGGCGTCACCAGCCGTATAAACGGTAAGCCTGTAATGGGGCCGCATAAGCTGCTCTTGCAGGATTTGGATAAATTGCCGCTTCCGGCTTATGATCTTTTCCCGATGACGCAATATGTAGGCCACACTTTCTGGAAGCCGTTTGTAGAAATGATGACTTCCCGCGGCTGCCCTTCCGCCTGTACTTTCTGTTATGAATGGGACCAGTATGACCCGCGCAGCCCGCAGGATTTTTTAACCTGGAGAGCGAAATCACCGGAAAGAGTTATAGAGGAGCTGGACCTGCTGCATAAAATGGGAACCAAAGTTGTGGTCATTCAGGACGACAATTTTAATGTTAACCCGGAGAGAGTTGAAAAATTCTGCAGGCTTAAAAAAGAACACAACAACCCGATAAAATGGGTATCTTTAGGAAGAGCCGTTGACTGGATTAACTGCGAAAAAATCCTGCCCTTGATGAAAGAAACAGGAATGTTTATGGGCGTGTTTGGTATTGAGGTCACCACCCCTGAAGAGCTTAAAAAAATCGCAAAAGGAATAACCATTGACCAGATTAAAAAGACAATTGATATTTTACGCGCCCAGAATATCGCAATTGTTGCCGATATTATGATGGGTTTTGACGACGATACGGAATATTCAATTAAGCAAAGGTATGAATTTACCGACGAAGTTGACCCTGATATTCTCTGGGTAGGCTACGTAACCCCGGCTCCTAATTCGCCGATTTGGAGGCAAAGGATAAAACGCGGAGAAATAGACCTTAAAAAAATTGATTTTCTTAAATGGGATTTTCTGCATCCGGTTATGCCTACAAAAAGCCTGACGCTTGAAGATTACGGAAGGCTTGGCGCTTGGTGCATGCGCGAATTCTTTTCAAAACCAGGGCGTATTCAAAGAATTATGACCAGTAATTTTGACCCGCTTGCAAAACTCTGCTTTGAAGATGTTATGCGCGGAGTTTCAAAGTGGGAAGCAGGAGCGGTAAAGGGAGAAAAGCACATCTAAAAAGTTTTCAGCCGTCAGCCATCAGCTCTCAGCAGCTGACAGCTGATGGCTGACCCCTGATAGCTATTATGCTTTGCGATAGTCACATACATTTTATTCCGCAGGAAATATCAGAAAATACTTCCTTTTATAAAGGTGTATGGTCCGACAAGGTCCGGCTTTTTGAATTTTTTGATATAAATAAGATTGATAAAGCACTTTTAGTTTATCCTACGACTGACGCTCATTTAAAATTAGGCTGGCAGAAATTATGTGAAATTTATAACTTCTTTTTGGCAGCACTGGTAGAAGAAAACCCCAAAATTATCGGTTTTGGAATAGTTGATTTAAGCGCTAATATATCTGCGCAGGCAAAGCACTTAAGAGAAGAAGGTTTTAAGGGAATCAGCATAGCTTCCAGCCAGGAAGGCGCATTTATTTTAGACAAACTTACACCTTTGTTTGAGGCGGCTGAAAAACACAAACTTGCAATATTTGTGCACCCGCAGACAATAAATCCGATAGGTTTTGAGCGCGTAAAAGACCCGCTACTTATGCCTGTCCTGGAATATAGTTTTGATAATTCTATGTTTCTGGGGCTTTTGCTAATGGAAGGAATTTTAGAAAAATTTAATATAAATTTTATTTTTTCTTCCCTCGGAGGGGTTGCGCCATTTTTAAAAGACAGGTTTGACAGGGTTTATGCGATGCTTAAAGCCCGTGATATGGTTAAAGACTTAGGAAAACTTCCCTCGGAAATACTTAAGAAAGTATACGTGGATACTTCCGGTTCTTCTTTGGCAAACATCAAGCTCGCAATTGATTTATTCGGCGAAGATAAAATTCTCTGGGGTTCGGATTATCCGGTTGCGCCAAACGTTAAAGAAAATATTAGTATGACGGATGCGTTGGAAAAAGACATAGCAGAGAAAGTCAAAGCCGGCAATTTCTGCAGGCTTTTTGATATTAAATGAAAGTTTTTTGTAACTCAAAGTTCGTTGAGAAGGAAACGCTTGAAGAAATTTTTGAACCGGGTTTTTTATTCGGCTGGGGGGCCTACGAAACTTTTCGCGCTTACAAAGGAAATATTCCTTTTCTAAGCCTGCACACAGACAGGCTAAATAAAAATTTAGAAATTATCGGTATAGGTAAAATAGATTTGGATTTTACCGGTAAAATAAAGCAGTTACTCCGCGAAAATAAGTTAGAAGATGCCTACATCAGAATAACCGCATATAAAAAAAGAAATTCAACCGGCTTGCTCATTTATGCTGATAAATTCGGCTATTATCCGCCGGAAACTTACACAAAAGGCTTTAGCGCCGTAATTTCGCCGCATAGAAGAGATACTAAAAGCCCGTTTTCGCAGATAAAATCTTTAAGCTATCTTGAAAATAGGATGTCCTGGTTTGAGGCGCAAAAAGTAAACAAAGATGAAGCGTTGCTGCTAAACCGGCAAGATTACCTTATAGGGGGGGCGCGCAGCAATTTATTTTTGGTAAAAGGAAAAGAAGTAGTGACGCCCTCCATTAAATCCGGAGCATTTGCAGGAATAACCAGGCAGCTGTTAATTAATGAATTAATGCATTTACGCGCCAGGATAAAAGAAAAAGAATTGACGTTAGAGGACTTATACGACGCAGACGAGGCTTTTTTAACCAGTTCTTTACTTGAGGTTATGCCTTTGGTAGAATGCGGGAGCAAAAAGATAGGGGATGGAAACCCGGGCAATACTACAATGGAAATATTGGCTAGCTACAGGGAATTAACAACAAATTTCTACTAGTTTCGCGAAGCAAATTTCAACCAGTTTCAATAAGCGTTGGAATTAATAGAAATTAGGAAATTAATTATGAATATGAAATTGTCACCGTTATTCTGGCCGATTCAATTAAAGGGTAATACTATTTACATACTTGATGAAACTCTTCTGCCCCATAAAATCAAATACATAAAGGCAACCGATTACAAACAGGCAGTTAAGGCGATAAAAGATATGAAGACCCGCGCTGTCGGCCAGGTAATTCTTGTTTTTTATATTTTCCTTGTAGTTATTAAAAAGAATAAAAACAAAAAAGACATAAAGCCAATTTTGTTTAAACTTGCCGAAATCATAAACTCCGCGCGCCCGACCTTATCATTCAAATATTTAACGGATATGATTTTAGGCTGGGCAGTTTCCGGTGCGCCTTTAGAAAAAAGTATACTTGGGTTTTTGGAAGTGCTCAAAAATAAGCGTATTTCTCAGGCGCGCGCAATGAGCGAATTGCTAAATGACGGCGATAGTATTCTTACGCATTGTAATATAAGCGGCCAGATGCCCTTAATCGGAGAATTTGCCCGTAAGGCAAACAAAAAAATAAAGTTTTTCGCTACTGAAACAAGGCCGTATTTACAAGGCAGCCGCCTGACTGCCTGGGAATTACAGAAGGGAGGTTTTGATATCACATTGATTTCGGATAATATGGTAGCGCAGGTTATGCACGAGAAAAAAATAAATAAAGTTATTGTAGGGGCTGATCATCTTGCCCAAAACGGAGATATCGCTAACAAAGTCGGAACTTATCAAATTGCTATTTTGGCAAAACATTTCGGTATTCCTTTTTATGTTTTATGCCCCCCGGCTTCCCGCGCAAAAACAGGCAGAGATATTACAATTGAAATAAGGCCGCAAGTAGAATTGCTTGAATATCAGGGTTTACGTCTTGCGCCAAAAGGAGTTAAAGGGTATTATCCGGCATTTGATGTAACTCCCAATAATTTGATTACCGAACACATATATTTACAAATAGAAGAAAAATCCGAAACAAAAGAGCCAAGGCTTGAGGCAAATTACAATACCCAAAAATATAACAACCAGGATGAAGAGATACTATGATAGAACAGGAAAAAAATATCAGAAATGAAATTATAAATGTAGGTAGTAAGCTTTATAGAGCAGGGCTTTGCGTGGCAAAATCAGGAAATATAAGCGCAAGAATTGACTCAGAAAATATCCTCATTAGCGCGACCGGCACATTCCTCGGCTCATTAAAAGACGAAGATATTGTTAAGGTAAATTTAAATACCCTTAAATCAGGCGCAATTAAAAAACCAAGTTCAGAATTGCCTTTGCATAGTTTGGTTTATAAAAATTTTCCCGCAAAAGTGGTTGTGCACGCGCATCCGCCTTTAATAAACGGCTATTTTGCGCTTAGCAAAGGCTTAAAAGCGCTTACCTTTGAAACGAAGTTCTATTTAGGCGAAGTCCCTGTGGTAGAACAGGATACTCCAACTGTAACCCGTCCGCAGGAAGTAATTGATGCGCTAAAGACAAACAATTTAGTTGTGCTTAAAAATCACGGCGTAATTTCTATGGGAGACAAATACGACGAAACCCTGGCTTTGATAGAAGCCTTGGAAGAGGCAGTAAGAGTCGCCGCCATAGCCCGTCTTTTTAATAAAGAAGCATTTGACGAGCTGGACAACGCATTAAAGGAAAATCTTACAAAAGATGAAAAAGCATATCCTATGTTTTCCCGCGAGCATATTCAGGCAATAGTTGATTTGGTAAATAAGGATGAATTTATTACTGCCAAAGGCGAAGAGCTGGGCTTAACGGTTAAATTGGCTATTAAGCTGGACAATACGGATAAAGCTTATAAATTTAATTTTGAAAAAGGTAAGATTATAAGATTAGATTCCGATGCCGATGCCCCTTTTATTATTTCCGGGCCGGCTAATGTTTGGGAGCAGGTTTTCCTGGGCAAATTGGATTCATTTGTTGCCGTAACGCAGGGGAAAATGAAATTGCAGGGGCAATTAGGCCAGCTTTCCAAGTGGTACGTGCCTTTTACCAGGTTGTTTCAGTTGTTTAAACAGGTAAAATTCAAATAAGCTTTCAGTCATCAGGTGTCAGTTTCTCCGCCTTGGGCGGATCCGCCCAAATAATTTTTATGGTGGTGGACAGTAGCTGACAGCCGAAGACTGATAGCTGAGAGCTAAAAAATGATTCCTCACTACCCTCTATTTATTAACGGCGAGTTTACAGAAACCAGCAAGAAGCAGGACATAATTAATCCGGCAACCGGCGAAGTTATTGCCAAAGTAAGTATTGCCGAGGCCAAAGAGCTGGGATATGCTTTGCAATCCGCACGCAAAGCCGCAGATTACGGGCCATGGAAATACTTAAGCCCTGCCGAACGTAAAAATTTTATCTTGAAAATATCGCAGGGAATTCTTGAAAAAGCCGCAGAGCTTGCAAGTTTAGAAACTTTAAACGCAGGCAAGCCCATTAAGGAAACAACTTTTATGGACATACCGTCTTCTGCGGCAACTTTTGAATATTTTGCCAATAATTTAGAAAAATACCTGGCGCAAGAGAACATAGAGATAAATTCCAATATAGCCAAAGCTACAGCGAAATTAGCCAGGGAGCCTCAGGGCGTGGTTGTTTTAATTGTCCCCTGGAATTACCCGCTTCTTATCGCTTCCTGGAAAATGGCTCAGGCGCTTTCAGCAGGAAATTCCGTAATTCTAAAACCTTCAAGCTTAACGCCGCTTACCGCGCTTGAACTTTCAAAAATTGTAAAGGACGCCGGGCTTCCCCCGGGTGTAGTAAATATAATAAATGCAAGCGGAGATGAATCCGGCAGAATGCTTTGTTCGGATAAACGTGTTGATATGATTTCTTTTACCGGCTCAAACGAAGTTGGAAAAAAGATTTTAAATTATGCCTCGGAAAACGTAAAGAAGCTGATTATGGAGCTTGGAGGAAAATCCGCAGGCATAGTTTTAAAAGGCGCTGATTTAGAACTGGCGGTAAATGGCTCTCTTTGTTCTATATTCCTTAACCAGGGCCAGATGTGCACGGCAATGTCGCGTATTTTTATAGAAGACGAAATTTACGATAAATTTACAGATGATTTTGTGTCAAAAGCAAAACGGATAAAACTCGGCAGCCCGCAGGATTTTGAAACGCAAATGGGGCCTTTGATTTCCAGATGGCATCGGCAAAAGGTAATGGATTATGTTGAGAGAGCAAAGTCGGAAGGCGCAAGGCTTGCCTGCGGAGGCAGTATTGCCAAAGGCAGAGGTCTAGAAAATGGGTTTTTCTTTGAGCCCGCGGTATTTACCGATTGTTTGCCTCAAATGGCAATTTTTAGGCAAGAGGTCTTCGGCCCTGTAGTTTGCCTGGCCAGATTTTCTGCAATTGAGGAAGCTGTTAAACTTGCAAATGATTCAGATTTTGCTTTGGCTGCGTCCATTTGGACGAAAGACCGCGCAAACGCCGAAAGCCTGGCAGGGCAAATTAACGCAGGAACTGTGTGGATAAATACCTATGGTATGTTTTTTAATGAAACGCCTTATGGAGGGTTTAAGCAAAGCGGCTTTGGAAAAGAACTTGGAAAGGAAGGGTTTCTGGAATATACTAAGCTTAAGAATATTATTACAGACAAAACCGAGGGCGCAAAACCGCTGGTAAATTATTGGTATGGTTTTTAACGGGCACAAATTGCCACAGATTAAAGACGAATTACCACGAATAAAAACTTTTCCCATTCATGTTAATTCGTTCTAAATTCGTGGTTATTCGTGAATTAAAATGAGCGAACATAAATACCGCGAAGCCGAATCCCGCGATTATTTTTACAAAATTATCAACTCAATACCCGACCCCATTTTCGTAAAAGACAGAGAGCACCGCTGGGTTTTGCTTAACGAAGCGCACGCGCAGATGTTTGGGATACCTACCGAGGAAATGCTTGGTAAAACCGACCACGATTATTTTCCGAAAGAACAGGCTGATGTGTTCTGGGCGAAAGACGAGGTTGTCTTTGAAGCCGGGACGGAAAACATAAATGAAGAATTATGGACAGATTCCAAAGGAATCCGGCACGTAATAGTTACCAAAAAAAATTTATACACCGACGATAAAGGCAATAAATTTATAGTCGGCGTTATCCGCGACATAACAGATTTAAAAAATACGCAGGAAAAACTAAAAGAAGCAAAGGATATACAATCGCGTTTTACCGCGGTTGTTTCGCATGAGCTGCGCACTCCGCTTGCTGCAATCCGTACCGGCGTAAATATAATCTTAGACGGGCTTTCAGGGCCTATTAACCAGGAACAGAGGGATTTCCTGGAGATAGTTAAAAACAACATTGAACGGCTTTCCCGGCTGATTAACGACGTTTTGGACTTCCAGAAGCTGGATTCAGGCAAGATGCATTTTGATATAAAGCCCAACGATATAAATGAAGTAATTGGAGGGGTCTATAAAACAATGCATCATTTGGTAGAAAAGAAAAAGTTGAAATTTGTATTGGAATTAGATAAAAAAATACCGCAGTTTTCCTTTGATAAAGACAGATTTATACAGGTAGTTACTAATCTGGTTAATAACGCAATAGCTTTCACCGATAAAGGTTCAATTACTATAACTAGCAAACTTAAAGAAAATATTGTGCATGTTGAGGTCAGCGATACCGGGGTTGGCATAAGTGAGGAAAGCCTGCCTAAGCTGTTTAATCCTTTTGAGCAGGCAGAACGCTCAGACAGCGGCAAAAGGCAGGGAACCGGGCTTGGCCTTGCCATTTGCAAAGAAATAATTTTAAAACATAAAGGGAAAGTATGGGCAGAGCCTAATATAACGGGCGGCTCTATTTTCCATTTCACATTGCCGATTAAGGGAGAAGATGAATAAGAAAATACTTGTAGTAGATGACGAGGCCGATATTTTAAAAGAAATATCCTTTATCCTGCAAAAGCATGGTTTTATTGTCTTTACAGGCATAAATGGGCAAGAGGCGATAGACCTTGCGGAAAAACTGAAACCGGATTTGATTATCCTTGATGTATTTATGCCGTGCGTAAGCGGAACAGAAGCCGGAAAAATAATAAAACAACGCGACAGCTTGAAAAACATTCCAATTATATTGCTTACCGCCAGCATAGACAATATTGAAAAAACAAAGGACGAGTGCATGGCTGATGATTATGTGCTTAAGCCATTTGATTATCAGGAGCTATTGAAAAAAATAGATAAACTTATAAAATAATAATATGGATAATAAGCGGGTATTAATAGTAGATGACGAAGTTGATTTCCTTATCCTGATAAAAAAAAGGATAGAATCCTGGGGATATAGGGTAATTACAGCAAGCTGCGGCGAGGACGCTCTTGAGGCATTGGATACAACAGCCCCGCGGGTGCTTATACTGGATTATATGATGCCGGACATAAACGGCATTGAATTGCTGCGGAAAATCCGTGAAACCAACAAAAAGATACCCGCCATAATGTTTACAGCGCAACCTACCATGAAAGCCATGGAAGAGTCAAAAGAGCTTAATATTGTTGCTTTTATTCCTAAGGAAAGCTCTATGGTGGATACGGAAAAATCCTTAAAAATCGCCCTGGAGTTGATTTTCCAGAATCCTTAGTTTTTTTTGCTATTTTTGCTGTTTTTACCCTATTTATCCGGCGAGGGAGTGCTGTTTTAGAGCCTCCAAGCAAAGATGAGCGGGGTTTACTTATTCCAGCAAAAATGGTATACTATTTAAAATGTTATTAGCCGTGAGTGAAGAGAAAAAAGAATTAAGAAAGAAATTATTAGCTAAACTCTTGTCTTTAACCGGAGAAGAGCTTAAAAGGAGGAGTCATAATGTTGAAAAACGATTATCAAACTTACCTTTATATAAAAATGCAAAGCTTATTATGGTGTATTACCCTTTAAGGGGTGAAGTAGATATTCTACGGATGGTTAGGAGAGATTTGGGACTTAAGCGATTTTGTTTCCCATTTGTGGATTTAGAAAAAAAAGAATTAGAGGCTTACGAAGTGAATAATCTGGAGGATGATTTTTCCGTGGGGCCTTTTGGAATTATGCAGCCCTTGCCGGATAAAACGAAAAAGGTGAATATCAAAGAAATAGATATGGTTATTATCCCTGGTCTTGCTTTTGACCGCAATCTTAACAGATTGGGCAGAGGTGCAGGGTTTTATGACCGCTTCCTGAAACGGCTAAATCCTCCTTGTAAAAGAGTAGGCATCGCTTTTGAACCCCAAGTCCTTGACGACCTTCCTATCCATCCCTCACAGGATCAAAAAGTTGACGTAATCGTCAGCGAAAATTTTTCTGTCTAATTAAACTACAATTTGGCTTGAACCGGTTCCTTTGAAGGAGGTAAATTATGGGAGTTATTTACGTATTATTGGGTATTGTTGCCGGCCTTGTTTCAGGATGGTGGCTTGGCGAAATCTTTGAAAAGAACAAGCTTAAGAAAGCAAAAGACGATGCGGATAAGATTCTGAAAGAAGCAAAAATAAAAGGCGAAGAAGTCATCCGTAAGGCAGATTTGGATGGAAAAGAACTGCTTTATAAATTGCGGATGGATTTTGACAAACAGCATACCGCAAAAAAAGAAGAGTTGTTCCAGCTGGAAAAAAGGCTCATTCAGCGCGAGGAGAACCTTGAAAAGAGGCTTGATTTTATTGAAACCAAAGAGCAGGAGCTTTCAGCAAGAGAAGCAAACCTTAAAAAGCTTTCGCAGGAGCTTGAAACTAAAAATGAAAACCTGCGGCAGTTAATAGAAGAAGAAAAAGAAAAATTAAAAAAGATTTCTTCTTTAACCCAGGAAGAAGCGAGAGAGCTGCTCCTTAAAAGATATGAAGAGGAATTAAGGTCGGAAAAAGCAAAGTTAATAAGGGTTATGGAAGAGGAAGTAAAAGAAGAAGCCGAGAAAAAAGCAAAAGAAATAGTTTCTCTCGCTATACAGAGGTGCGGCGTTGAGCAGACTACCGAAAGCACGGTAAGCGTTGTGCAGCTTCCCAACGATGAAATAAAAGGAAGGATTATAGGCAGAGAAGGCAGAAACATCAGGGCGTTTGAAATGGCAACAGGGGTGGATTTGGTAATAGACGATACGCCGGAGGCGGTTAACCTCTCAAGTTTTGACCCTGTAAGGCGCGAAGTTGCCCGCATATCGCTTGAAAGGCTTATTCAGGATGGCAGAATTCATCCCGCGCGCATTGAAGAAATTGTTGAAAAAACAAAGCAGGATTTTGAAAAGCAATTGATGGAGGAAGGCAAGGCTGCTGCATTTGAAATCGGAGTTCACAATCTTCATCCGGAGCTGATTAAACTTTTGGGTAAGCTAAAGTATCGCACCAGTTTCGGCCAGAACGCGCTTCAGCATTCAAAGGAAGTGGCTTTTATAATGGGTGTCCTTGCTTCAGAACTTGAGCTTGACCCCAGGCTTGCAAAAAGAGCGGGGCTTTTACACGATATCGGAAAAGCAGTAGACCATCAGGTGGAAGGGACGCACGCGCAGATAGGAGCGGAACTTTTAAAGAAATACGGAGAAAACGAAACAGTTATAAATGCTGCTGAAGCTCATCATGAAGAAAAAGAGTTCAGCTCTTTGTATTCTCTGCTTGCCCTTGTGGCAGATGCAATTTCTGCATCGCGGCCGGGCGCAAGGCGCGAAACCCTTGAAAGCTACATTAAAAGATTAAGACAGCTTGAGACCATAGCAAATTCTTTCCAGGGAGTTGACAAAAGTTACGCTATCTCAGCTGGGCGCGAAATAAGGGTAATAGTCCAGTCCAGTAAAGTTAAAGATGAAGAGGTTGCCCTTTTAGCCCACGAAGTAAAGAAAAAAATAGAAGCTGAAATGGATTATCCGGGTAACATAAAGATAACAGCGATACGGGAAACAAGGGCAGTAGATTACGCTAAATAAACATTGTATACTAATTGAAACTAGTAGAAATTCGCTTCGCGGAATTAATAGAAATTTGTTGTTTGGTTTTGCATGATCAATTTCTGTTAATTTCAACAAATTTCTATTAACCAATCCAGGTTAAACCAGTAATTATTGTGTTGTCGGTTTAAGGCGAAAGCGCTAAAATAAATAACATGAAAATACTATTTCTTGGCGATATAGTGGGCAAACCGGCAAGAATTTATCTTAAAGAGCTACTTCCATCTTTAAGAAAAAGCCTGAGTTTGGATTTTATAATCGCAAACGGAGAAAATTCCGCCGGCGGTTCAAGCATAACCCACGATACGGCATCAGAGCTTTTTAACAGCTCAATTGACGTAATTACAACCGGCGATCATATATTCAAGAAACAGGAAGCAAAACAGGTTCTTGAAACAATGGATGTTTTGCGCCCGCTTAATTATGGGGAGCTCGCCCCTGGCAGAGGCTATATTATAAAAGAGGTTGACGGCAAAAAGATAGGCGTTATAAATCTCCTGGGAAGGGTTTTTATGCCGCCGATGGATTGCCCCTTTAATGCGGTCAGAAATATAATTGAAAACCTGAGAAGCAAAGTTAAAGTAATTATAGTTGATATGCATGCCGAGGCAACAAGCGAAAAGCTTGCAATGGGGTATTTTCTTTCGGGAAAAGCAACCGCAGTGCTGGGAACGCATACGCACATACCAACGGCGGATGAAAAAATAATTGATAAATCAACAGCCTACATTACTGATGTTGGAATGACGGGAAGCTGCGATTCGGTTTTAGGCAGGGAGAAGCATCAGATAATTGAGCGTTTTGTTACAAATATACCGGTCCGTTTTAATTTAGCGCAAGGCGACGTTCGTATGCAGGGCGTAATCATTGAGGCAGACGAAACAACCGGATTCGCGTTTTCCATAAAAAGAGTAGAATATAAACAGGATGCAGAGAATAAATAAAAGTTTACAGTTAACAGTGTACAGTTTACAGAGAAAATACACTGTTAACCATCGAACGAAGTGAGGTAAACATGGATTATCAAGGCATGGAAAAACGTAGATTCGTCCGGGCGAAATTCCCCTGTGTCATCGCCATTCATACTTTGCATGATCACGTGATAACCACCTATACGGAAAACATTTCCGCAGGAGGAGTGCGGGTGGTGATTGAAGAAAAGCTTGAATTGTCTTCCACCGTCGGCCTGGAAATACAAATTTGTAAAAATATTATTGTGTGCAAAGGAAGAATAGTTTGGGTTGTAGACAGGCAAAGCCCTTATAAAAAGAACATACTTTACCACGACACAGGCATAGAATTCTATGAAATAAAAGAAAGTGACAGGCGGATAATAAGTGATGCCATAGAGGAAATTCTTAAGGGAGAGAAATGATTCTAGAAACAATAAATTCCCCAAAAGGCCTTAAAGGCCTTGACGTGGATAAACTGAATATTCTAAGCGGGGAAATAAGAGATTTAATTATAAAGGTGGTGTCAAAAAAAGGCGGCCACCTTGCTTCTTCTTTAGGCGCGGTTGAATTGACAGTCGCGCTCCACTATCTTCTTGAAACACCGCACGATACGGTTGTTTTTGACGTAGGCCACCAGGTTTATGCTCATAAGATATTAACCGGCAGGCGTGAAGCATTCGTTAATTTGAGAGAATATAAAGGTATAAGCGGTTTCCCCAATTCGGCAGAATCCGCTTATGATACTTACATATCAGGGCACGCATC
>Ga0265297_10002615_pt1 | contig 35775 bp, 40 predicted proteins | sample Munlanlwell13791_FD_192502 | JGI IMG/M metagenome (GOLD analysis project Ga0265297, IMG submission 192502) | Leachate microbial communities from a municipal landfill in Southern Ontario, Canada - Leachate well 137-91 | ecosystem: Engineered > Solid waste > Landfill > Unclassified | place... | reverse complement strand
GGGCTTTAGAGGGAAAAGAGGAAAACCAAGAAGTCTCCGAAGAAGGATTCCGCTATCCTGGGCCAAAACCAACCACTAAAGAGTCCGCAATTGTTTTATTGGCTGACTCTGTAGAAGCAGCCACCCGAGCCTTAAAAGACCCTACTCCGGATAAAATTGAAGAACTGGTCCATAAAGTAATTAACAATAAATTTATTGACGGTCAACTAGATGAATGCGAGCTCACCCTTAAGGATATTGAAAAAATATCTAGCATCTTTATTAAGATACTTAGCGGTATATATCATAGCCGCCTAAACTATCCGCAAGAAAATGGAAGATGAACCCCGCTCTTTTGAAAACTTTTCAAAAAAAACTTTTATTCAAAAGAGCGGGGTGAAAATAACCATAAAAAATCTTCAAAATAAAATAAAAATTCAACCGCAAAAAATTAAAAATTTAATTAATAAAGTTTTAAAAGATGAAAAGATAAAAAAAACTGGGTATCTAAATATTTGTCTAGTAAATAATTCTATTATTAAGAAATTTAACAAAAAATTTCATAAAACTAACCTAGCTACCGATGTTCTGGCCTTTGATTCATCAAATATAAATAAAAATATCCAAGCCGATATTATGGTTTCAACCGAAATGGCAATAAGGCAGGCGAAAATTTTTAAAACCAACGCAAATTACGAATTATCATTATATCTAGTGCATGGAGTATTACATATCTTAGGCTACAATGATCAGAATAAAAAACAGATTAAAATAATGCGCCAAACCGAAAGTAAATATGTCCATTGATAAAGCTTTAGGAATCCTACTAAATAAACGCGATTTAAGAGAAACTTCAATCATTGCTGAATTTTATACCAAAGAATTTGGTAAAATCAGCGGAGTACTCAAAGGGATCCGCACCGATCCTAAAAAATTTGCCTCTAACCTAGAGCCTTTTTCTTTGAATGAAATAATTTTCTACCGCAAAACTAACTCACATCTGCACTTAGTTAGTCAAGCTGACAAAATTGATAACTTTACCCGTATCCGACAAAATATTGAACGCACCACGACCGCCGGATTCATGATGGAGTTAATTAACTCAGTAATGCAATTAGAGGATAAAAACGAAGAGGTCTTTAATTTAGCTTTAGCTAGTCTTAAAGAATTAGAGACTAACTACAATCCGGAAAAAATTGCGACCATCTTTAAAATAAAGATGCTTAATCTCTCAGGATTTAAACCACACTTTGATTCCTGTGTTGCTTGTATGGATAAAATCATGGGCCAGTCTAAATTTAGCCTTTCTTTAGGCGGACTGCTTTGTCCGGCATGTATGTCAAAAGATCCCGCCAGTCGCTCAATTTTTCGCGGCACCATCGCTACGGTTTTACATATTGAAAGAAATACTTTTGCGGCTAGTCTTAATTTAGGAATGAATCCGCAAATTAAAAAAGAATTGGATCTAATTTTAAATGCATTTTTAAACTTTCATCTAGGTCGCGAATTAAAATCACAAAAACTAATTAATAAATTAGAAGTAGCGGTCGGATAAATTAGGAGGCCAAATGAAAATTGTCGTAGTGGGTGGTGGAGCAATCGGTTGTTTATTTGCCGCCTTTTTAACGAAATCCAAAGAAGAGATCTGGTTGCTAGATAAAAATAAAGATGCGGCCGCAAAAATTAATGCGACAGGAATTTCCTTGGAAGGAGTATCTGGAAATTGGAACGCAAAGATAAAAGTTAGCGCTAATCCTGTAGAGATCGGTAAAGCCGACCTGATTCTAATCTGTGTAAAATCATTTAACACCAAACAAGCCATTGAACAGATTAAACCAATACTAGGAGAGAGTACTAAAATATTAACTTTACAAAATGGCATTGGCAATGTCGAAATTATCTCTGAAATGGTTGGAGAAGAAAAGGTAATCGCCGGAATAACTAGTCAAGGGACAACTTTAATTGATACGGGTAAAATTCATCACGCGGGAATCGGAGAGACGATCATCGGAGTAATTGACGGAAAAACTCCGGTAGAATTACGCAGTATCCGAGAGATATTTAATAAGGTAGGCTTAGAAACTAAAATGACCCGTGATATCAAAAGCCTAATCTGGTCAAAATTAATTATTAATGTCGGAATCAATGCACTCACTGCAATCACCCGTCTACCGAATGGTAAGCTCACCGAATACGAAGGTACCAGAAGAATTTTAAGAGACGCCGTCACCGAAGCAGTCCGGATTGTAAAACGAAAACGGATCAAATTAATTTTTGATGATCCTTTAGCTAAAGTAGAAGCGGTTTGCGAAAGTACCGCTAGCAATCATTCGTCAATGCTACAAGATGTTTTAAGAAAGAAACGCACAGAGATTGATTTTATTAACGGAGTAATTGTGCGCCTGGGCCAAGAGATGGGGATCAACGTACCTACCAATAAATTACTTTTGGACCTGGTAAAAACTATCGAAGCTAGCTACGCACAGACAATTTAAATTATCATGGCATTTAATCCCAAAACACGGCAATATTTGGTTATTTTTCTACTCCTAGGTTGGCTAATTGTTTTAACCTATAAATATTATTCAGCGCAATATCGAAAAACATTTCAACAAATCTATACCAGCCAGCGCATCTTAATGGGAACGTTCTGGGAAGTGACATCACCAGATAAAAAAGCTAGCCAAATCGTTTTTAATGAAGTTAACCGCTTAGATCAGCTACTTAGTAAATATAATCCCAGAAGTGAAATTTCTATCCTTAACCGTACAGGAAAACTAAAAGTCAGTTCAGATACATTTTATCTTATAAAAAAATCTAAAGAATTCTGGCAAATCTCTGATGGAGCCTTTGATATTAGTGTTGCTTCACTAGTTGATCTTTGGGGGTTCTCAGACAAAAAAACAAAAATACCTACTGACAAAGAAATCCAATTGACTCTGGCGCTAGTAGGCTCAGATAAAATTATTTTGCAGGAAAATAATTCTATGGTAGAATTTAAACTTCCTGGGATGAAAATTGATCTAGGAGCAATCGCTAAAGGTTATGCTTTAGATTGCGCAGTTAAAAAACTAAAAGAAAGCAAAATTAACAGTTGTCTAATTAATGCCGGTGGACAGGTTTATGCATTAGGGGAAAAATTTTCTTCCCCTTGGAAAATCGCCATTAAAAATCCTCGACAACCAGGAAATTTGGAAGTTTTAACGCTCAAGGATCAATCTAGTTCAACCAGCGGAGATTACCAGCAGTATTTTCAAGTTAATAACAAACGCTATTCTCATATTATTAACCCTAAAACCGGTTATCCGGTAGACAGTAAAATTAATTCAGTGACCGTAATTGATAAATCCGGATTAAATGCTGATGCTTTATCTACAACCATATTCATATTAGGGACAAAAGAAATTAAAAGATTACTAACAGAATTTCCCGATACTAAAATTTATATTAAAGAAACAGACCAAGTAATTAAAAAACTAACTATTTAAAATAAACTTATGAAAAACGGAAAACAAAAATCACCCAGTATCTTTTTACTATTTCTTCCTGAAATAAAGGAACTATTAGAAAAAAAAGATTTTATTGGGATAAAAAATCTGATTCGCACCATTAACTCAATGGACTTGGCCGAAGGCTGGAAAAACCTAGAGCCAAACTCCAAAATTATTATCTTTAAACTTTTAGGTACTAAAAAAGCTGTGGAGCTTTTTGAAAATCTGCCTTTTAGCGAACAAACTTTTATTATTGAAAATTTAGGAAGCCAAGAAGTAGCCCAGATTATTAACGATATGGCTCCGGATGAACGCACAGATCTTTTTAAAGAGTTACCACCCAAAGTATTTCGTAAACTTTTTCTATTAATCACTAAAGAACATGCAAAAAATATCCGCACGCTCATGGATTTTAAAGAAGGCACCGCTGGCAGTTTAACTACCACAGAATTTGTAGAATTAAAAAAAGAGATGACTGCCAAACAGGCTATTCTACATATCCAAGAAAATTTGCGAGCTGATCATCGAGAAAATATTTATTCCCTTTTTGTAACTGATGAAAACCAAAAACTTATCGGAGTTATTCCATTACAAGAGCTACTAAAAGCCCCTCCAGATATCGCGATTAAAGAAGTAATGAACCGGGCCGAATTAATTAAAATTAATGTAGAAGCCAGCACTAATGAAGTATCCTTATTATTTAAAAAATATGATCTTTTTGATGCTCCGGTAGTTGACCAAAATAATGTTTTAATCGGTATTATTACGGTTGATGATATCGTAGAACGAATTGAGAAGGAGACCACAAAAGAGTTTTACGAAATCGGAAAGATGAGTTCCGAAGGTGGAGAGATTATTAGCTACAACAAAGCCACTACTATGGATTTAATTAAACGAAGATCCGGATGGTTAATTTTACTATTAGTTTTCGATTTTCTTACTGGTACTGTTTTAAAAAATTTCGAAGCTACGCTTAGCTCAGTAGTCGCTCTAACTTTTTTCATTCCGATGTTACTAGATACTGGAGGAAATGCCGGAGCGCAAACCTCGATTACCATTATTCGTGGTATGGCTACCGGTGATGTAAATATGAAAAATATCATGCGGGTGATTCGTTTGGAATTTAAAACCGCCTTATTTATGGGTCTTATTGTAGGAATCTTTGCTTTTGGCCGAGCCTTCTTATTGCAAAAAGATTTTGTCCTAGCAATGGTTGTAGGCTTAACCATGTTATTAATTGCATTATTGGCAATTGCCACTGGCGTATTTCTTCCGCTATTCTCTAAAAAAATAGGCCTAGACCCTGCGGTATTAGCCGGACCGATCACTACCAGCGTAGTGGATGTAGTCGGTTTAATAATTTATTTTAAAATCGCCCAATTATTTATCCCCGGGTTAGGTTAAAATGACTATTCAAGAAATTCTTTCATTTAAAAATAAAAGAAAAATAACCGTTTTAACTGCTTACGATTATCCTACCGCAGTTATTTTAGATAAAGCCGGTATCGATATTGTTTTAATCGGTGACTCACTGGCTAATGTTGTCTTAGGCTTAGAATCAACTACAGACGTTGACATGGAAGAGATGTTGCATCACAGCAAAGCTGTAGCGCGGGGAGTTAAAAATTCATTACTAGTTACAGATATGCCCTATAGCGCATATCAAATTAATCCCCAGGATTGCGTAAAAAATGCCCGACGCTTTATCGATGAGGCTGGCTGCCAAGCAGTAAAATTAGAATGGTTTGAGGGATGCCCAAAGGTTACTGAACAAATTATTAAAGCCGGAATTCCGGTAATGGGCCATATCGGTTTAACTCCCCAAACCGCTGACCAACTCGGTGGATTTAAAGTCCAAGGCAAAGATGCCCAGACAGCGCAAAAATTAATTGATCAGGCTTTAATTTTAGAAAAGTTGGGTTGCTTTACTATTGTATTAGAATGTGTTCCAGATAAAATATCACAACTAATTACTAAAAAACTTTCCATTCCCACCATTGGTATTGGAGCGGGAATTCATTGTGACGGACAAGTGCTGGTAATTAATGACATGTTGGGATTTTTTGATCGCTACACTCCAAAATTTGTAAAAAAATATACCGATCTTTCCGCAATTATTTTAAAAGCGGTGACTGAATTTAAAGATGATGTACTTAAACAAAAATTCCCAACAACTGAACACTCTTTTACCATCAAAGAAGAGGAATTTAAAAAACTTAATGAACAAACATAAACGATTATTTAAATATTTTATTAATACCGTTATTTTACTATTGTGCTTAGTTTTTGTAATTAAATTTGCTGGAGGAAAAATACTCAAACAATACATTATTTATGGTATTGGCGACTGCAAAAGTATTCCGCTTTTATGCCTTCAACCAGATGAAAATATCTTCAAACCTGAAATAAATCCTGAATATCTAAGCACACTAGTTCCCCATAATTTTCCCAAGATGTCAGTGGACGTACCCAAAGGCTTTAATCTGGTCCAAGAATTAATTAAACGTAAATACTACAAGAAAAGACACGAAAATCACCACGCCGTAATCTATCTTTTATTCCAGGAGCCCAAAGCCTTTATCAATCTCTACCCGGACTTAAAAAAACAGGGGATCTTAAATAACTACGAATTTATCCGCGATTTAAATTCTGCGACACTTAACAAAATTAATAACCTTACCGATGCCTTTTTTATTATCATGAAAAGCGTTTTTACCCCAGACATCGGAAACCAAGGTAACGCCAAGATGATCAAATTTGAATTAAATAACTGTCGGGGCTTTATCAGCTACACCATGAATCAATCTGATAACTACTTTGATTGTAATATTGTGGATGCCGATGATAACTTCTTTAAGGTATATATAAAAGACATTGGGGCACGTTTAGACCTAAATAATGTATTTGCAATTATCTCTACCTTAAAGTCATTAAATAATTAAACTTACTTGACTTTTAGACTAAATTAAGCTAAAAATAAAGGACTATGGCAGAAAATTTAAGTAGTAATTCAATGGAAAAAATTGCTTCTCTGTGCAAACGCAGAGGTTTTATCTTTCAAGGTAGCGAAATTTACGGTGGCTTAGCCAATACCTGGGATTATGGTCCATTTGGGGTAGAGCTAAAAAATAACCTTAAAAAAGCCTGGTGGAAGGCTTGCGTCTACGAAAGAAATGATATCTTTGGCATGGATGCAGCGATCTTGATGCATCCAAAAGTCTGGGAAGCTAGCGGTCATGTCGAAAATTTCTTTGATTTAAAAAGCGATTGTAAAGTTTGCCGAAAACGTTTTAAAACGGAAGACTTAAAAGATAAATTTAAATGCCCGGAGTGCGGCGGTGAACTCACCGAATCTCGTCCGTTTAATTTAATGTTTAAAACTCATCAGGGACCAGTTGAAGATGCTTCTAATGCGATTCATTTAAGACCCGAAACTGCCCAAGGGATGTTTGTTAATTTTCAAAATATTTTAGATTCTAAACATCCTAAACTACCTTTTGGTTTAGCCCAAATCGGTAAATCATTCCGTAATGAAATTACTCCGGGAAACTTTACTTTTCGCACCCGCGAATTTGAGCAGATGGAGATTGAATATTTCTGCCGACCAGAGGAAGCGGATCAAGCATATAGCGAATGGGTTGAACAAAGATTTAATTGGTATTTATCACTAGGTGTAAAAAAAGAAAATTTACGTAAACGCGAGCATGCTAAAGATGAACTGGCTCATTACGCCAAAGGTTGTACCGATATCGAATATAATTTTCCTTTTGGCTGGAGCGAACTCGAGGGTATTGCTAACCGCACCGATTACGACCTTAAACAACACTCTAAATCTTGTGGCAAAGAATTAGTTTATTTTGATGATCAAAAGAAAGAAAGATTCTTTCCTTACGTAATTGAACCCAGTGGTGGAGTAGATCGCAGCGTGTTAGCATTATTAGTGGATGCTTATCATGAAGAAAAAGTTAAGGAAGAGACACGGGTAGTCTTAAAATTAAGCAAAGAGTTGGCCCCGGTAAAAGTTGCCGTGTTACCGCTTTTAAGAAACAGACCAGAGATAGTGGAGCTAGCTAAAAATATTTCTAAGGACTTAAAGAAATCCATAGTTACCGTTTATGATGACACCGGAGCGATTGGAAAACTTTATCGTAGACAAGATGAAGTTGGTACGTTATTCTGTATAACTGTAGATGTACAAACTTTAGAAGATAAACAAGTTACCATACGTTCACGTGATACGATGTTACAAGAGAGAGTTTCACTAGATCAATTAAAAAATTATTTAGTTAACCAGTTATGTTAAGTCCCGCCTAAAAAGCGCGGCGGGATTTCGCTAAACAAAAGCATCAGGTGCTCAAAAAGGGAGGGTTTAAAAAGTAATGGCAAAGAAATATGTGTACAGTTTTGGTGGTGGTAAAGGTGAAGGCAATGAAAGCATGAAGAACCTCTTAGGTGGAAAAGGAGCAAACTTAGCCGAAATGGCCGGTAACAAAAATTTAATGTTACCCGTTCCTCCTGGTTTTACCTGCACCACTGAGGTCTGCGTATATTATTATCAAAACAAAAAGAAATATCCTAAAGAATTAAAAGCCCAAGTTTTAACTGCCCTGGCTAAAGTTGAAAAAATTATGGACAGAAAATTTGGCGATCCAGTTAATCCGCTTTTATTCTCGGTACGTTCAGGAGCAAGAAAATCGATGCCCGGAATGATGGAGACAGTTCTAAACGTAGGTTTAACTGAGAAAACTATTCCTGGTCTGATCAAACAAAGCGGCGGCAACGATCGTTTTGTTTATGATGCTTATCGTCGTTTAATTATGATGTACTCCGACGTAGTAATGGAAAAGGCTGCCGGGATTGAACCCAAAGGTGAAGAAGGAATCCGTAAACAATTAGAAGGTATTATGTTGGCACTAAAGAAATCTAAAAATTATTCCAGCGATACCGATTTAAATGTTGAGGATCTTAAAAAACTTTGCGGCCAATTTAAAATTCGCATCAAAGAAGTTTTAGGTAAAGAGTTTCCCGATGAACCGATGGAGCAGTTGTGGGGCGGAATCGGCGCAGTATTTTCTTCTTGGAATGGAAAACGCGCGATCAGTTATCGCCGCATCGAAGGAATCCCGGATGCTTGGGGTACCGCAGTAAACGTGCAGACGATGGTTTTTGGTAACATGGGAAATGATTCTGCCACTGGTGTTGCTTTTACCCGCAACCCAGGAAATGGTGAGAATAATTTCTACGGTGAATATTTAATTAATGCGCAAGGTGAAGACGTGGTCGCTGGTATTCGCACCCCATCACCGATTAATGAATATTCAGTTTCTAGCCATAACAAAGAATTGCTCACTTTAGAAAAAGGTATGCCTAAGATTTACAAAGAGCTTTACGCTATTCAAAATCGCTTAGAGAAACATTATCATGATATGCAAGACATTGAGTTTACCATCGAAAAAGGTAAACTCTTTATGTTGCAGTGTCGCGTCGGAAAACGTAATGGTCCGGCAGCTGTACGTATGGCAGTGGATATGGTTAAAGAAAAAATGATTAAAAAGGAACAAGCGGTGATGCGCGTAACTCCGGCACAGCTTGATGAGTTATTGCACCCCATTATTGATCCCAAAACAGAAATGGGAGTTAAGCCTTTTGCTAAAGGTTTACCTGCAGGCCCCGGGGGAGCTTGTGGTCAAATTGTTTTCTCTTCTCAAGAAGCAGTGGATTGGGTAAAAGCTGGCAAAAAAGTAATCCTGGTCCGTGAAGAGACTAATCCGGAAGATGTCGAAGGTATGCGCGCGGCTGAAGCAATTTTAACTGCCCGCGGCGGAATGACTTCACATGCTGCCTTAGTTGCCCGCGGTTGGGGTAAGTGCTGTATCGTCGGATGTAGTGCGATGCATGTAGAGATCGAAAAGAAAACCGTCCAGGTCGAAGGCAAGATTCTAAAAGAAGGTGATTTCATTACCTTAAATGGTACCAAAGGTAATGTTTACGAAGGTAAACTTCCGATGATGGATGCTAGTGAGGAAAATACCATTCTTTCAGAATTCTTAAAAATCTGCGACAGTGTGAAAAAATTAGGCGTACGCACTAACGGAGAGACTCCGGAAGATGCGCGCAAAGCGTTGCAATTTGGCGCTGAAGGTATCGGACTTTTCCGGATCGAACATATGTTCTACGGTAAAGGCAGCGATCAACCTTTATTTTTATTACGTAAGATGATTGTTTCAAAAAATACTGAGGAAAGACAAAAGGCATTGGACGCATTATTTCCTTTTGTGAAAAAAGATGTTAAGGATACGATCGCTGAGATGGACGGATTTCCAGTGGTAATTCGTTTAATGGATCCGCCATTACATGAATTCGTGCCGCGTGAAACAGCAAAACTTGAACAGTTAGCTAAAGATTTAAACATTGATATGCAAGAGCTAACTAAAAGAGCCGAAGGCTTACATGAATCTAACCCAATGATGGGGCACCGTGGCGTGCGTTTAGGAATTACTTATCCTGAAATTAGCGCTATGCAGATTCGTGCAATTCTTGAAGCTGCCGCTGAATTAGCTAAAGAAGGAAAAGATCCTTATCCAGAAATTATGATTCCAGTGGTTTGCGATGTAAAAGAATTAGATGATCAGTTCGCAATTTCTGATAAAATCTATAAAGAGGTATTAGCAAAATATGGTTTAAAGAAATTAAAATATCTCCTGGGAACAATGATTGAGATTCCGCGCGCCGCGTTTATAGCTGACAAGTTAGCCACGGTGGCTAAATTCTTCTCCTTCGGCACTAATGATCTAACTCAAATGGGTTTTGGTTTCTCTAGAGACGATATCGGGGGTTTTGTTCCTGATTATATTGCTAAAGGAATTCTTCCTGAAGATCCATTCCAAAGCATTGATCAAGAAGGAATTGGCGAGATGATCAAAATGGGAATTCAACGTGGACGCAAAACTAATAAGAATTTAGAAGTGGGTATTTGCGGCGAGCACGGTGGAGAACCTAAATCAGTGGAGTTCTGCCATAATGTGGGAATGGATTATGTCAGCTGCTCACCGTTTAGAGTTCCGATTGCAAAATTAGCAGCAGCACAAGCAGTAATGAAAAAGAAGATTAAAAAGTAACTCATCGTCATTGCGAGCCCCGCAGGGGCGAAGCAATCTCATTATTAAAGATTGCTTCGTCGCCTTCGGCTCCTCGCAATGACAAACAAAATACAACTATGGAAGCATTAAAAACATATCTTAAAGAAGTCCGTTTAATTCCTCTTTTAACCGCAAAACAAGAGGTCGAATTAAACAAGCGTATCCGCAAAGGTGATGAGATCGCCCGCAAAGATATGATCAAAGCAAATCTGCGCTTAGTCATTAATATCGCCAAGCGCTACATGCGCCTGGGCACTCCGTTCCTAGATTTAATCGAAGAAGGAAATTTAGGTTTAATCAAAGCTGTCGAGAAATTTGATCACCGCAAAGGTTTCCGTTTTTCAACTTATGCGGCCTGGTGGATTAGACAGGGGATTACCCGATCTTTAAGTGAACAAGGTAAGATGATTCGCGTGCCGGTTTACATGAATGATCTAATTACTAAATGGAAAAAAAATAAAGAACGTTTGAGTCAAAAATTAAAACGCATTCCCTCTAATGAAGAGATCGCCAAAAAATTAAAACTTACTCCCGATAAAGTTAGTCAAATAAATTTCTGGATGGCTTCCACCACTTCATCCTTAGAAGCACCAATTGGTGAAGACAACGATAATCAAATTTCAGATTTAGTCGAAGATAAAAATGCGCTTCCTCCGGATGCCGGCATACAAAAGATGCTTAACCGGGAGAGACTAGATAATCTTTTAGAAGTAATGAATGATCGCGAACGCGAGATTCTAGATCTACGTTTTGGCTTATCTAACGATAAACCGCAGACCTTAGCCGAAGTGGCTAAAAAATGTGGCGTATCACGGGAAAGAATTCGCCAGATCGAAGAAGCGGCATTAAAGAAATTAAGAAAATTTGTCGTCAGCCAAGAAAAAGAACTATAATGAATGACGCCTTATTAGAAAAATCTATCCGCAATATCCCCAATTTTCCTAAACCGGGAATCCTTTTTCGTGATGTAACTACCTTAATCCAAAATAAAATTGCTTTTAAAAAAGCAATCGACCTGTTAGTAGAAAAATATAAAGGTAAAGGTTTTGATAAAGTTGTGGGAGTAGAAGCCCGCGGATTTATCTTTGGGGCCGCAGTTGCCGATCGCATTGGTGCCGGATTTGTTCCGGTACGCAAAAAAGGAAAACTACCTTTTAAAACCAACTCAACCACTTATGCCTTGGAATACGGCACCGACACTTTAGAGATTCATCAAGATGCCATTGTGGCGGGTGAAAAAGTTTTAATTATCGACGATCTTTTAGCTACCGGCGGAACAGTAAAAGCGGCAACCGAATTAGTCAATCAACTGGGCGGAAAAATTCTAGGAATTGGCTTTGTCATTGAGTTAGTTGATCTACACGGTGTTGACAAACTTAAAGAGTACCCGGTGTATTCTTTAATTAAGTTTGAAGGTGAATGACCGGTTAGGTCACACCCGCGCAATACCATATAAGCGCGGGGTGTGACAAACGCAGGAATAATTAGGTTCTGCGCCTGTAGCTCATAAGGATAGAGCAGCAGTTTCCTAAACTGCGTGCGGCAGGTTCGATTCCTGCCAGGCGCATATAAATTCAGTAGGTAGCATATAGTAGATAGTAGATAGTAGATAGGTAATATATATAGGAGTAAGCTCGGTGTATAACTTACATGCACATACATTTCTTAGTGACGGGGATTTGCTTCCATCTGAAGTAGCTGTACGCTATCAAGATAAAGGTTATAAAGTAATCGCCATCACTGACCACGCTGACTACAGCAATATTAAACAAGTAGCTAAAGCCATTGTCGAATTTTGTAAACACTGGCCTAAAGATTCAACGATAAAAGTTTTACCGGGAGTTGAATTAACGCATGTGCCTCCGGAACAATTTAAACCATTAGCCGCAATCGCTAGAAAAGAAGGAATTAAAATTATTATTGCGCACGGCGAAACTCCAGTTGAACCCGTGGCTAAAAACACTAACCACTTTGCACTTTTATCTGATATCGATATTTTAGCCCACCCCGGCTTAATCTCTGATGAAGACACAAAGCTAGCTGCCCAGCGCAAAATATTTTTAGAAGTCACTAGCCGCCGCGGCCACAAAGATGCCAATAGTCATGTTATTAATCAAGCAAAAAAATTTGGCGCAAGATTAATTTTAAATAATGACAGCCACTCTCCGGAAGATATTTTAGCCATTGATCAATTAATCAAAGTTGGCTTAGATTATGGATTATCTAAAGAAGAGTTGGATGCAATTTACAAAGACGTACAAGCTTTCTTAAACTTAAAGGAGGGAAGATGAAATTTTTAAAATTAAGCCTACTCATTTTTATCTGCTTTTTATTGGCCGGCTCTTTTGTCGGTTGCTCCACTTTTTCTGATAGCTCAAAACCAAATACCCTTGAACCCCAAGCAATTTTAAAATTTAGCGATGTGCCAGTCCCCGTTGGCTTAAAACAAATCCCCCAAGATTCCTACTCTTTTGAAAGCTCAGGAATCCGCGTAGGGGTCTTAAAATACCAAGGAAAAGGCAACGCCGATCAGATCACTAATTTCTACAAAGAACAGATGACCATGTACAACTGGAATCTCATCAACATCGTCGAGTATGGGCAAAGATTAATCAATTTTGACCGGGAGACTGAATCCTGTATTATCAACTTAGAACCCAAGGGAAGTAGTATCATTTTAACTATTTTTCTAGGACCAAAATCACAAGCGACCGCTAAAAGATCGCGCACGCCGATCAGATAAAAAACGCTTGACAAAGCTCAAGTTTTAAGTAAAATAACCATAAGTGTTTTAAACAATCATTCTAGGCAATAAATCATTGGCCTAGTTAACTATAAAAAAACAACAGTTAACAAAAAAGGAGGAGTAAAAAATGGGTAAACGCTTGATTTTAGTATTAGCGCTTGCTTTGGTAGTCGGTCTAACATTTGGATCCGCCTATGCAGAAGTGCAGAATGTAAAAGTTTCAGGAGACATCATTGCCAGTGGAGTTGCTAGAAGCCATTTTAATTTAAATAACAACGTTGCCGGTGATGAAAGCGTATTAAAGCAGAATTTCTTAATGTCTCAAATCAGATTACGTGTTGATGCTGATCTTACTGACAATGTTTCTGCAACCGTAAGATTAATCAATGAAAGAATTTGGAATGGACAGGGATTAACTGATTCCGGTTCATTCACCAGTGCATCAAGCAATACATCTATTGATGTTGACTTAGCTTATGTAACTTTAAAAGAATTCTTATACTCACCTTTAACTTTAACTGTGGGTCGCCAAGAAATTGAATTTGGCAATAAATTGATTATTGGAAATGCTGGAGCAATCAACACCAACATACCAACCGATTTATCAGAAAGAAGAGCTTTTGATGCTGTTCGCGCCACTTTGAACTATGATCCTTTGATTGTGGATTTAGTTTATGCTCAAGTAAAACAAGAAAACTCTGTAGACCGTAACACAGTCAGTTTAGCTGGTATTAACGCCAAATATGCTTTAACTAAGAATACAGATCTTTCTGCATATTATTGGTTAAAAAGAAATAATTTAGAAACTAATCCTGCTGATAGAACCGACAGCCTGAACACGATCGGTGCTTTAATTTCAAGCACTCCTATCGAAAACTTAACTGCTTCCTTAGAAGCTGCTTACCAATTCGGAAAAAATACTGAAACAGCTAATCAAGGAAGACATGATGCTTGGGCTTTACAAGCAATGGCAGATTATACTTTAGCTAAAGTAAAAATGACTCCTAAATTAGGAGCTTCCTGGACCTATCTTTCTGGCGATAAGGGTGCAACAAGAAATGAAGGATGGGATTCAATGTTTTATGATCAAAAACTAAACAACATTGTATACGCGGTCTTGCCTTTCTCAAATATGAACGCATTTAATTTAAAGGCAAGCTGTAAACCCGTAGAGGATGTTACTATCTCTGCAGTTTACGGTTACTATGATGTTGCTCATGATTATGCCGGAACATACACAATTCCTAATACTTATGATGGTGGCAGAACTTATAACAATAACGGAACAACAACTACTGGTAATTACACTGGCAAAAGCCACTTAGGTGACGCTATTGACGCAACCATAGTATATGACTATACTGAGGATGTGCAATTTGGGTTAACCGGTGGTTGGTTTAGACCAGGAAATGCATTAGAATCAAACGGAGCAAATGCAACTCAGATAATTGGTTCTATGAAAGTTTCATTCTAATAAACAATATGTAGAAACATCAACCCTCGGAGGGTGCAAATCCTCCGAGGGTTTTTTATTAGGTCATAGTTCATAGCTGATAGCTCATAGTTTAATGTGTTAGATTTGTAGGCCTCCTACGTCTATTATAATAGGAGGTAAGGCTATGGAAAAAAATAGATTTAGTTTTGAAGATTTAGAAGTTTGGCAAAAATCAATAGATCTTGCAAGAACTATATTAGCAATTACTGAAAGTTTAAGTAACAGAGGAAAGCACTTCAGGTTAATAGAGCAACTAGAATCCGCTTCTACCTCAATAGCACTAAATATTGCAGAAGGTAAGGGCAGGTATTCAAAGAAAGAGTTTATTCATTTTCTTTACATTGCTAGAGGCTCATTATTTGAAACAATAAGCCTACTAATTATTTTAAGCAAAAATAACATGATTACAGATTCTCAACTTGAAGAATTACGAAATCGCGCCAGTGAAGCCGGAAAAATGATTTCAGGATTAATTAACTCTATTAAATAATATCCTATGAGCTATGAGCTAATAGCTATGAGCTAATAGCTATCAACTAACATGCTAAATCTTGCATTCATATATCACATGCATCAACCCTATTACAAGAACCTCTTAACGCAAGAGAGTGAGCTGCCTTGGGTCAGACTGCACGGTATCAAAGATTACCTAGATATGGTGCAAAAGCTCGAACAATTTCCTAAAATAAAACAAACCTTTAACGTTGTCCCGTCATTATTTGAACAAATCGAAGATTATAACCAAGGTACTTTAAAAGATAAATACTTTGAGCTCACTAAAAAACCAGCTGCAGAATTAACCAATAGCGACAAAGAATTTATTCTCCAAAATTTTTTCTCCATTAACAAAGAAAACGTAATTTCCACTTTTCCCCGTTACTACCAATTAGTCACTAAAAAACAACACAACCTAGAATTCTCTACCCAAGATTATTTAGATTTACAACTTTGTTTTAATCTAGCCTGGATTGATCCAACTTTTAGACAAAGCATCCCGGAATTAAAAAAGATCTTACTAAAGGAGCGTTTCTTTAGCGAAGAGGATAAGCAAATTGTTTTGGCAAAACAATTGGAAATCTTAAAACAAATAATTCCGGTTTATCGTAATGCTCAAAACAATCAACAAATTGAAATTAGTGTAACCCCGTATTATCATCCGATCTTACCATTACTTTGTAGCACTAATATCGCCAAAGAAGCCAACAAAAAAACTGTACTACCCAAAGAAGAATTTCATTACCCGCAAGATGCTCAATATCAAATTGATAGCGCGGTAGCATTTTACCAAGAAAAATTTGGCTGCCCGCCAATAGGGATGTGGCCATCAGAAGAAGCAGTCAGCGAACACATCTTACCATTTATCATTGAATCCGGTATCAAGTGGATTGTCACTGATGAGGCAATTTTATTTAGATCTTTAAAAACTAAAAAGCGTGACTCCAAATTACTTTATCAGCCACATCTTTTAAAACGCAAAGATGGAGAACTTAACATTGTTTTTCGCGATCGCAACCTTTCTGACTTAATCGGTTTTAATTACGCCAATATGAAAGCCGCGGATGCGGTTGGCGATTTCATGACACATTTAGAAAATATCAATAAAGCATTCAAAGACAAAGATATCTTAGTCACTGTAGCCATGGATGGAGAGAACGCCTGGGAATATTTTCGCAATGATGGTCATGATTTCTTAAATTTATTTTACCAGCGCATCTCTGATACTGACTACATCAAAACCACAACCATCAGTGAATATTTAAAAACTAATCCAGCGAAATCTGAAATTAAACGCCTCAGTGCCGGCAGTTGGATTTACGGAGAGTTCGGCAAATGGATTGGCAATCCATATAAAGTAAAGGCCTGGGAGTGGCTAGCAGAAGCCCGCAAGGCATTAGAGAATACAAAAGATCCTAGTGATTTAGCTTGGAAGCAAATGTACATATTAGAGGGAAGTGATTGGTTTTGGTGGTACGGAGAAGACCCCGATGGCTCATTTGATAAGCTCTTTAGACTGCATCTAACTAACTTCTATAAGCTCATAAATCAAGAGCCACCTGAGTATTTATTAAATTCATTAACGCCCTAAAATATTCGTCATTGCCAGGAGCAACGCGATTGCTTCGCCCGTCATTGCGAGGAGCCGGCAGGCGACGAAGCAATCTTAATACGGGCTCGCAACAGGCTGCGCAATTTTAAAACGCGATTGCTTCGCCACTACGTGGCTGGCAATGACTACTAGTCCTTAAACCCTTGACACCATTGGTGTTTTGTGTTATAAAATAACCTGAAATGAATAAGAAAGAAATTTACGAGCATCTAGCAAATATATATTTAGATGCTTCATCAAAATCATCAAAGAAAAAAAGTAAGTTAAGGTCGCTTTCTAAATCGATACAAAGTTTTGCTGTCGTCGGATTAGTCATGGCTTTAGGCGCAGGCAGCGCTTTAACTTATTTTCAGATAAAAAAACACAACACCAACGGTCAGATTGCTTTATTTTTACACCAAGACAATGTAAAAATAAATTTTAATTTTGACCCGGCAAAAAAAGAAACATTCGCCTTAAATCTTAAAAATTTAAATCTTTCTAAATATAAAGCATTAGCTTTTAGTGTTAGAAAAACCAATCCTAAAGATATTATTGCCTTAAGAGTAGAATTTATTAATCGCTTCAACGAAAAAAGCGAAGTTTACATTAAAAATATTCCTAGCAAATGGGGCGAACAAAGAATCGACTTTAAACAATTTGCTAAGTTAGATAACTGGACGCAAATGAAGGAAGTAAATTTTAGTGTTGAGGAGTGGAACGCGCGAGAAAAATCAGGCATTGTGTATCTAGAAAATATTAAAGTTACTAAATAAATTAAACAACAGGAGAAACTAAATGCGCATAATTTCAGTAGCTAATCAAAAGGGTGGCTGCGGTAAAACGACAACCTCAATTAACTTAGCTGCTTCATTAGCCTCAAACAATCGCAAAGTTTTATTAATTGACCTGGATCCTCAAGCGCATGCTACTAGCGGACTCAATGTTAAAGCCGACCTGAGTATCTACAACGTCTTATCTAAAATCACTCATAAAAAAGCCAAGATCGATGAGATTATTCAAAACATCGACACCAATTTTGATATTGCACCATCCTCAGTAGTTTTAAGTGCCATCGAACAGGAATTAAGTGGAGAGATCGGACGCGAATCCCGACTTTGGGATGTCTTAAAAAACTTTCAAAATAATTATGACTATATCTTAATTGATTGTCCACCCAATTTAGGCATACTTACGATCAACGCATTACGTGCCGCCAACGAAATTATTATTCCCGTAGAAGCCAGCCGATTTTCATTAGAGGGCGTGGGCCAATTAACTAGCATCGTGGATTTAGTTAAAGAAAGATTAGGCCACCATGTAGAATTTAAAATCCTGGTAACTAATTTTGATTCACGCTTACAGCATTCATTTAAGATGCTGCAAAAAATTAAAACTGACTACACCAATAAAATGTTCTCTAATATCATTCACGTTAATGTTAAACTAAAAGAAGCGCAAAACGAAGGCCTGCACATTCACGTTTATGATAAATACTGCCGCGGAGCAAAAGATTATTTCTCGCTATCGCGCGAGATTATCACTGCGGAAACAACTCCGACACCAACTTTATCATTAGAAAAAACGATGCAAAAAAGAATGAAAGAGATCTTAAAAGAAAATTTACCTAAAATGGGTGGCATTACCTTAACCGTTAAAGCTCCACAAGCCAAGGAAGTTTACATTGCCGGAGAGTTTAATAATTGGAAATTAGATGACAATAGTCGCATGGAAAGATCCAACGGTTGCTGGACCAAGCGCCTAAGTTTAGATAAAGGTAAATACCGCTATCGCTTTGTCATTGACGGCACCTGGAGCGAAGATCCGGTCAATCCATTAAAACAAATGAATCCTTACGGGGCCATGGATTCTTTAATTGAAATTAATTAACCATTTAGAATAGGAGCTTTACATGGCGGTTGTTGAAAACGAACAAGAGATCCGTGAAGGAAAATTTTTTGCCATAATTTCATACGTTTCATTTCTTTGCATATTAACTTTAGTTTTAAAGAAGGATAATAAATTTGCACTTTATCATGCCAAACAAGGATTGGTACTTTTTGTGATGGAAGTAGTGGCTTTCATACTTTCAATTATACCTTTGTTAGGCTGGTTAATCGGCGTGGCCGGATATGCGTTATTCCTGCTGGTTTCTTTATGGGGAATTATGCAAGCAGCTTTAGGGATATATTGCAAATTACCTGTGATTACAGAAATTTCGGAAAAAGTCATACTATAAGGAGGTGTAGCTATGGCTCTAAAGAAGTTGAGCACCCATAAAAATACAGCGAAATCCTTGCGCAAAGCGCAAGGAAAAAAAATTATCAAAAAAAAGATAAAAAAAATAGTTAAAAAATCTGCTAAAAAAACTGCAAAAAAATTGAGCACCCATAAAAATCCAGCGAAATCCTTGCGCAAAGCGCAAGGAAAATCGAGCACCCGTAAAAGTAAGGCGAGCACCCGTAAAAGTAAGGCGAGCACCCGTAAAAGTCCAGCGAAAACTAAAAAGCTTACCAAAAAATTAATTAAGAAAACTACAAAAAAGATAGTTAAGAAATCATTAAAAAGCGAAGGTAATCTTATTGGTTTAATCACCCATTATTTCCCGCATGTCCAAGCTGCAGTGATCAAATTAAAAGCCCCATTATCTATCGGAGAGACGATTAAGATAAAGGGACACACCACCGACCTCACCCAGGCCGTGACCTCAATGCAGATGGACCGCGTAACTATCAATAACGCTAAAAAGGGCATGGAGATTGGTGTCCAAGTTAGCGCCCGTGTCCGACACGGCGACAAAGTTTACAAAAGCTAGTACATATTTCACATTTACTTGCTTTACTAACAACTAATTCTAACCAACGTGATAATTTATGCTTAAATATAAATTCAGCGTTTTATTTCTTTTATTTTGTTTATTATCAATTTCTGCCTATAATTATGTTTTTGCTGATAATTTTAATGAACCTCCCGTAAAAGTACAAATTTCAGCTTATGGCTCTAACGAAAAGAGCCAACGAGGTCTTTTTACCACAGACTTCATTGTGCCTTTATATTATCCTCAGAATAAAGATACGCTGGCATTTTTTAACCCTAAATATACTTACACCACACCAGAAGCCGATGAAATCAATCTAGGCATTGGCTTACGCCACATCTTCGATGATTCATTTATTTTAGGTTTAAATACTTTTTTCGACCGTCGGCTTTCTCATTCAGGTAAATGGTATTCCCAAGCCGGATTAGGCTTAGAATATCTTTCCCACCCTTTAGACATACGCTTAAATTGGTATAAACCGTTAACTAGGGCTAAAATAATAAATACAACTTACGGTTTTGGTTCTACTAGCTTAATCCAATATGACAATAAAGAAGAACCACTTCAAGGCCTTGATTTTGAATTCGGTGTTCCAGTTTTTGATCAATACACTAAGACTCGTCTTTTTCTTGGTGGATTCTTTTATCAATCTCGCTTAAGTAAAGATGTCAATGGCTTCCGAGCCCGTACTGAGACTAGTCTAACTAATTGGTTAAGTCTAGACACAACCTTTGACTCTAAATCTGATGGGCAGAGTAAATTCTACGGTGGAGCAAGAATTATTCTGCCATTTGAATGGACTAACCTATTTAGAAAGAATAGTAAAACAGGGGCTTCAGTTACACCTGATACTAACTCCTACCTAGAAAATCATATTTTTGATCGAGTAATAAGGGATATCGATATTCAGAGCACGACCTCAGCTACTCAATCCAAAGTGCATGATATGACCTATGTAGATAATTCTAATTCCACTCCCGGTTCTGGAGAAGGTACTTTTGAAAATCCTTATAAAACAATACAAAATGGCATTGACAATGCTATTGGTGATAAGTGGGTGTATATTAGAAAAGGTAATGGTTCATATTTAGAAGAAGCTACAGTAAAGACTGGGACAACTCTGTGGGGTTCAGGCTATAATGGTGATTTTAGCGGAATAAGCGCACCTGGTTATCCGGTAATCAACGGAACAGGAAAAGATAATGCTTTAACTTTACTTGGCAATAATACTATCATGGGTATTAATGTTACCGGCGCAAATAACTTTGGTATCTTTGCTCAGGACGCAGATAATATCTTTATTCATAACAATGAGATCATTGGAAATGGTGTAGGGGATGGGTGGAATTCTGGTTTGGGCTTAATTTTTATAGGTGGAGTAGGAATAATATCTAGCACTGCAGGCAATTATAATACAAATATCGCAGGCAATATTATTCAAAACAACGCTTTGAATAACGTAACTGGCTTAGCTGCAGGAATCGCTACTTTGTTTATAGACGGTACTGTAAATCTTAATATTGATTCTAATTTCATTATTAGTAATGGCAATAATAATTCACTAAATGGAGGCGCAGGAATAATAAATCTATTTATAGATGGAATTTCAGAGATAATTATTACTTCGAATACTATTAATGACAATGGAAATAACTGCATCGATGCCGCTGGCGCAGGAATTCTTAGTTCGGATTTTGGTCCTGGGCAGGTTAATATGACTATTTCTACTAATACAATTACTAAAAATGGTAACGATGGCTCTGGGGATGATTTTTCATTTGCAGGGGGTATAGTATACTTTGGGCAATCGGAGAGTAGTGGGGGAAATATAGCGTTAAGCCTTTTATCTAATACCATTACTGACAATGGTAATCGAAGCAATGGTACATCTGGAGGATTTATAGCTTTAAATATTGGCAGTTCACCTCTTAGCATTATTGCATCTAGTAATACTATTAATAGAAATGGCCTTAATTCATTAGATAGCGCAGGAACATATACTGCGGCGGGCGAGGGAAGACTTAGTCTACTGGCAGAATATAATACTATTACAGATAATGAAAATGGATTTAAAGAAGCTTTTTATGACGCTGACGTAGAACTTACTACAATTGATTTAGGGGGAGGCATATTAGAATCAGCCGGGCATAATTCCATCTATGATAATACTACTCTAGATATAGTTAATAACACTAGCTCATTATTAACAGCCAAGCATAACTGGTGGGGCACATCAAACCCAGATCCAATTAGTCAATTTTCTGGTAATATAGATTATGAACCTTTTTTACTTTCTCCTCCTAATCCATAATAATAATTTACAGATAACTTCCAGTAATTAAAAACATATTAAAAGAATTATTTCTTTAAAACAATATTCACTTTTTTTGTCTTATTTTGTGCTTGACTTTTTCCCATTTTAATGATAATTATGAGTAGGTACTCAAAATAACCGGGGCGTTAAATTTAGGTAACTAGGAGTAAAATAAATGCATAAGCGCGGAAGGCCAGGAAAGTATAGAATAGTCAAAACTGACCCCAAAATCAGCCAATTTAGCCCCAGAGGCAGGCCAGGCCGGCCAGATGAAGTAGAGCTAAAGATGGATGAATTTGAGGCTTTAAGGCTGTCAGATTGCCAAAATTTGAGCCAAAAAGAGGCAGCTAAATCCATGCAGATATCCCAGCAAACCTTTAGCCGGATCCTTAAAAAAGCACACCAATCAATCGCTAAGGGAATCACTACCGGATCAGCAATTAGAATCCAAGGTGGCCAGTATTTAATTAGTTCCCGCATAGAAAATCCTGCAAATGAAAAGCCAACAACAACATCTAATCATAACCACAAAAACACGCTTTAAAAGCCCAGCCGAATCAAGCTCAATCAGACGGCTCGCGGGATATTTTACCCTTTAGGTCTACTTCCTATAATATATCTTATGTTAACTTGTCTATCTTGGCTAAGCTATCCTAAACCCATAGAAGACAACAAGTTACCAAAGGCTGTTTTTAAACTGTGGAAAAGCCGTTTCTTCTTTACTTAAACTTACCGCGTTAATTTATACCTGACATTGGCGGCTAAAGATATGCGCCATCTTCTGGGGATTTTTTGCCTCTAATTAGGAATTTTCTGAAGCGGAATTTAGCGGGTAAAACTAGTAATTGCGGGATAAATTGACCCCTCTCCAAAGCGTCCGTTGATGCGGTCTAAAGCCTTAATTAGATCCTCCCTGCGGATTTCTTCGGTAAACAAAGGCTGGTAGCTGTCTAAAGAAAGACTGCTGCAGGTGACCCCAATTGCCCGAATTGTGGGATTTTTCTGGGTAACCTTGGTGGCCATGATTTTAATCGCTCTTTGATAGATTTCGTAGCCATCATTAGTAGTTGAGCTTTGAGTTTTTTGGGCCCCAAAATTACCGATTTCCGGGCCGTTTAACCAAAGATGTACTGTGGCGCTAACTAAATTTTGCTGCCTAAGCCGGGTGGCAACCATCTCAGCTAAAGTCCTAATCCAAGCGCAAACAACCTGGGGGTTAATTTCAAACCTGGGCAAGGTGTATGAATGGCTTACTGATTTAGGCAGTTCATCAGACTTACCGGGATTTTCACTAAACGTATCACAATTATCTTCAAAAAAAGCCGGTAAGTTTAGGTATAAATCCCAGCAACTTTTTAGGCCCTGGGCATTCAAATTTATCCCGGTTTTTCCACCCATTCCGCAAAGTTTATTTAACGAAGTTTTGCGTAAAATTTCTTCAAAGTTTGCATCATTAATTAAGGTCAAGCCATCTGGTTTATTAAGCTTTGAAGCCAGCTTAGCCAGAAGCCAATTTTTGGCAATCCCTACTGAAGCAGTAATGTTAAAGTTTGCATAGATCTGCTGGCGGATTTGGTTCCCCAAACTTACCGGGTTTTTATGGCCTGAGACATCAATTTGGAACTCATCAATTGAGGCATATTTTAGCGGCAACTCGTAACCCTTTAGAAGGTCAAAAATCTGCTCCGAAGTCCAAATATACTTTGCCTGATCGGCTACCACAAACTCTAATTTTGGGCAGATTCTAAAAGCTTCGCGTGATGGCATTCCGGAATGAATTCCTAATCTTTTGGCCGCGTAACTTGCCGCGCAAACCACGGTATGCATTTTGCTACCGCGCGAACCCACAATTAAAGGTTTGTCTTTGAGCCGCGGATTAATGGCTTGCTCAATTGAGGCAAAAAAAGCATCCATATCAATGTGCAAAATCATAGGAATTCTCTTTCAGTCATTGCCAGCCACTTTTTATTTTCAGTCATTGCGAGCCACTTTTTATTTTCAGTCATTGCGAGCCACTTTTTATTTTCAGTCATTGCGAGCCACGCAGTGGCGAAGCAATCTCTTTGTTATTTAAACTTACCGGGATTATTATTGGATTAACTTATCTATCTGCCAGCGAAAGGTGGAATTATCAAAAGAAATTTGATATAACTGGCCAGCACAACTTACAGAAAAGTAGTTGATCAAGGTCTGGCCAATGCGTTCCTGCCAGTTGTAGGTAATTTTCTCGATTTTGTATTCTTTATCATTCCAAACAAAACTTTTGGGAAAGATCTTGGCGTTTTTAAAATTCGCCAAAACTTCAATGCGCTCATTTAAAGCCTCAGGATTAAAACCAGTTTTTTCCGGTTCAAATCGATCCCAACGCGCTTTAGGGCTAAAACTATTTTGATTCATATTTATTTGCGTCATTGCGAGCCCGCCAATATTTAGTGGCGGGCGAAGCAATCCCTTTAATTAATATTTTCTAATTGACCTCTCCCCTATCATGAATAAAAGAAAGAACTCCCCTGCCGCCTTTTCTAATTCTTCTTATTAATAAGATTTACCAACAAAGTAACAATAATGTCCTTCTCTGCCGGATTACTTTCAGCGATCATAAGGGTAATGGCAACTAAAGCATTATCAGCAATGCGTTTCCCTCCATCTTCATTATAAAGAAGACTATTGGATTCTAAAAACCATAGGAAAATTGATGCCGCGATACGTTTATTACCATCAACAAAAGAATGATTCTTTACAACAAAATAAAGTAGATTAGCCGCTTTTTCTTCTATGCTCGGATAAAGTTCTTTGCCGCCGAAAGTCTGATAAATAGTAGAAATAGAACTTTTAAAAGAATGATCTCTTTCTTTACCAAAAAGATCAGATCCCCCAAACTTTTCTCCCAAAGCTTGAACAACTCTAATTGCCTGCGGATAACTAAGTTTAAATTTCTCTTCTCTGGAAGTATGGGAAATTTTAAGTTTTTTATAATCATAATCGTCTAGAAGCCCAAGGGCATAATTATAATCACTAATTACTTCCAAAAGCCCCATGGCTTCTTGATATTCAAGCTGTTTTCTATCTTTCATGCTAGCAATAAGCTTTACCGTCCGCTGTAAAGCGTGCAACTTTTGCGTTTGTTCTTTTAAGCGTTGTTCATTAAGGGTATAACCGTTAATCAAATGGTTTCTTAAAACATTAGTGGCCCAAATACGAAATTGAGTTCCGCGCAATGACTTCACCCGATATCCAACCGAAATAATAACATCTAGGCTATATAAATCTACAGTACGCGTAATTATTCGCTTTCCTTCATTTCGAACTATTCGGAATTTCCGAATAGTTGCCGCCTCTTCTAATTCGCCCTCTTTATAAATATTTTTTATATGCTCATTGATAGTAGAAACAACTTTACCAAAAAGATTCGCCATTTGAAGCTGACTTAACCAAACAGTCTCTTGCTCCAACTTAACCTCAAGCTGAATCTTTTTATCTTTAGCCTGATAAATAGCTACTTCGCCTTTGAATGGCATTTCTTTCTCAATCGATTTCTGCATATTAATACCTCCGATTCCTATTCTTCAGCTTCGACCTCAATAAATTCAAAGCTATTCATAAAAAACCATTCGTTTGGATCTAAAAGATTGTTACACAATGGGCATAGGTAATCAATATTACCGACTTTAATTGCATTTTTATAATCATGCCTACAAAATATCTTCTTATTCTTCTTATTCTTCTTATATTTTATTCCTGATTTATTTTTCATAAGAAGCCCTCTGTAATTTTATGGTAATCCAGTCTAACGGACGTTAAAACGTCCGCTACTAATTTGTGCAACCAATGGTTACAGTTAATATTTTCTAATGACTGTAATTAATTTTCCGATTACTTTAAACTCTTCAAAGATTGGTGCATAATTTGCATTGGCCGCTTCCAAATGAAACTTACCGGCTTTACTACGCAATCGTTTTAAAGTAACTTCATTATTTTCTAGTAACGCCGCCACAACATCATTGTTATCCGCGCTAGGACGTTTCTTAATAATGGCAATATCGCCATCTAAAATCCCAGCATCAATCATGCTGTCGCCTTTAACTCTTAAAGCAAAAACATCATCAAAACCTAAGCGCCCAAGAAACAAATCATCAGCATCAACATAACCCTGAATTTCTTCATAAGCCAAATTTGGCTTGCCGGCATTAATCGTACCAATAATCGGAATCTTAAAAGTTGCGCGATCGGTTAATTCAATTCCTCGAGATTTATTATTCATGCGTTTCACCAAACCTTTCTGCATTAAAGCTTTCAAATAATCCCTAACCGTACCGGTCGATTTAAACCCCAGCTCCTCCCCTATTTCGCGAATTGTAGGAGGGAGCCTCTCCCCTACGCGTTTACGGATAAAATCGAGTACCTTCTGCTGCTTTGGCGTTAAAAATGGCTTCTCTTTCATGATAATTTCAGTCCGTGACAAATTGTCACGACTTGATTTCCTTTCTTTTTACATCTTTAGCTATCTTTTTACCTTCAGAATTAAGCCGACGTTGCAATTTCTTGATATCTTCCTCCGGAGGCAATGCTTCAGGCTTTATTCCACTTTTTCCAAGTAAATCACGAACATCTCTATTGTTTTTTACATGCTCTCCCGCTATAGCCAATTCACCGCGGAGATCATTCTTCTTTGTATTAAAACTCGTTATTTCTGCAGCAAGATCTTTAGCTTTAATAGTTATCGTTGGCAAAAAATCAGCCAGCGGTCTTTTTTCAGATATACCCAGCTTCTTTTTCATATCCAATGTTGTATACCCGCCAAAAAGTGCCTGGTCACCTTTACTTCGTAATCGCGCACAACCTTCTCCATCAACGCCACGATCATAAACAACACCTGAAAGTTCTGATTCAGTATCAGCGAGCTTTTCACGGGCATGCACTCTTTCTACTAACGCAATACGCTCTTCCAATAATTCCTGTTTACGTGTTTGAATAGCAAAATAACTTTGCGCAAAAGCGATTTGCTCTTTACGAGGATCACCATTCTGAGCAATAAGATAACAGGCATATCGCGTAAGCATTATATCTTCAATCTCTCGCTGACTCCCTGATCCTAACGGAACCATTTTGTTGACGTCAACGAAATGGTCTGCAATATTTTGCCCAGATCTTGAACATGCAATTTTAGCTTTATCTATAACCAACAGAAAATTACGCCAATCAGTATAATCCAATAACTTCTGCATATCCCGCGCCATCCAGTATTCAACGCCATCTTGAGCATAAGTTGATCCTTCAAACGTTTTACTCAATTGAACAATTATTTCTTTCTTCATATTTACTCCTTTTCGTTAGAAATCTATCTGCAATTACTTTCCTAACCACGCTAAAACTATACTACCACACAAATGTGTGGCTTGTCAAGAAAAAAATATATCCTCCTATTATTTCTTAATCCCAATAGCCAGATCATACAGCTCCTGCAAACTTAAATTCTCATTCCCCGGCTCCTGCAATATTTGATACATCTGCGGCCCGCACTCCTCAGAAGCCTTGCGCGCTTTCACAAATTTCTCTATCTCTTTTATAATCTCCATATCCATAAACCACTCCATCCCCGGCTCTTCAACTTGCTTAATTTTAGGGCTCCAAAGCTGCCATCTCCCATTCACCTGCTTAACATCCCAATAACCTTCGAAAAACTTATACACAATTTCATCATCAACCAAATCTTTGGTAGATAACTTAATAAATATTCTATTGGCCACTTTTTTGTCAGGCTTAATCATAACCACGCTAGTATCTAGCATCGGCCGATACCCGCGAGCCCAATATTCAAAACTATACCCTTGCACAAAATTATCCGACAAAAGCTCAAAAGCTTTTTCCATTCTTCTGGCCTTAAGATAATTATAAAAACACCTCACCGCCTCAAGCGCATTTTTATTAGGCTCAAAATTTATTTTATGCACATCCTTAAGTGGATCTTTTGCTGTAGAAACCTTACCAAGTTTATCAATTATAGAATCAGAAGAAATGGCAATCCCCACTCCACCTTGCGATAGCCCTGCAGTATTAATCCCCACCACTTCCCCGCAGATATTTACCATTGGGCCACCGCTTATTCCGGGGATCAAAGTCATATCCGTCAATATATACTGCACTAAATTTTTCTTATCTTTAGTACATCTAGAGAATGCTCCCCGGATCACAAACGACTCACTACCAGGCATATCTCCCCCCAGAGGATAACCGATCGCCAAGAATTCTTCTGCCGGATATATTTTATTAAGACGCGCAAACTTAATCGCGGGAAGATCGGCCTTAATCTTAATCACCGCCAGATCAAAAGCCTCGTCAGCCATGATGACTTCACCTGTTTCAAAAGTATTATCCGGCAATACCACTTTTGGAGCTGGTTCAGTATCAATCACATGGAAATTAGTCAAAATAAAGCCGCCTTTTTGAATGGCAAAGCCTGAGCCTTCAGAAGCTCCTCCCACGATACGCACAACCGATCGACGCACCCTCTCCACAGTATCTTTTTCATTACAAGATATCTTCTTGGAGCCACCGAGTTTATTTTCGATTTTTTCAATGCGGTTGGATAGCGAGACAATGTGAAGGGCAATAAATCCGAATATTATAAAAATTAAAATAAATAATATTCTTTCAATTCTTTCTATCATTATTCCTCATTATTCATTACTTAAAACAGATTGTCAGAAATTTTTAATACTCATTAATGCCTGGATTATAAACAAAATTTCTCTGCTGTTCTGGCGTCAAATGTGGAGAATATCAGGAAAAAGAATATATCGCTGTTCTAACTTAGACAGAAGAAACCATTGGTCTCTTAATTATTTTCAAAGCCTGCCCCCAACTTTTAATTCGTTTTATATTACTCCCTATTCTATTCCAAGGATAATCGAATAACAAAACTTGAACATCTAACGCACTCAACGCTCTAGCCACCTCTAAATCATCTTCTAATACTATATCGCATTTACTCATTGCTTTAATTTTTTCTTTTTTACTATCAAATAATTTAAGTTTCGAAAAAGAAATTTTATATTTTTTTAACCACGCCAGCGTATCCCCTCGAATTTCCTTTTTTCTACTACTTATTAAAATAATCGAATTATTTTTTATTATATCACTCAAAGCAATCTCACACCCCTTAATTAATTTTAGCTTACTATACAACTTGTTTTTATTAATTATACCCCACAACTCTTTATTCTGAGAATCAGTAATATTTATTTTTATATTTTTCTCAAAATCATAATTAACTATATCTTCAGAACTACAATTACAATATTTATTTAATTCAGGCAAAAATGAACCTACAAAATCTGCAACTACTCCATCTATATCTACACCAATTTTCATATATACTGTTATATTATTTGAGCTAATCTAAGTTGAATAAAATAAATTGCTACCACGCCTAAAACAAATGGAATTAAATAATATAACAAAATTACGCGCTTAGCAATATTATCGGGCACTTCTTTAATTATACTTAAAGTCAAATTTGACAACTCAGGCAAATTATTTCTCTCACCCATACTAGCTGTATATTTTACTGCACCTAATAATAATGGGAAATAATAATATCTATCAATTATATATTGTACACTTAAGAATAGCATGCCTAAACCTACTACTGCTGCACTAAGACGTAAATCAAAACCCAAAAAATTTACATACCAATTTATTTCTTTCACTGCTATAGCTGCTCCACCAAATACTGCTAAAATAATAGATATTACTGTAGTGCGCATTTTTATTAGCAGATCATTAAAATGCATTTGGACCTCAACTGCTTCTTTCCAAATCTCTATTAAATCTTTAGTATCTAAATTAACTTTACACATACAATCCTCCTGCGAAAAATTACGCATTTTTTAGTCTTACTTAAATCAATTACTTTGGTTTATAGGTTAATCAAACAAATTCCACGCCATTAAAACATCATAACCACATAAAATTAGTTTTCAAATACTACTGCACCTTTTCCAGCTAAAGCGATACGAACAAGATCTTCAGTTAAACGCGAAGACATACCTAAGAAATATAAACGAGCTCCACTATTACTTCCAGCCAAAGCGATACGAACAAGATCTTCAGTAAGTCTACTAGTGGCCTGAAAACGAAGTCCACCACCGGAAGCAGCAATACGAACCAAATCATCAGTTAATCGTAATTCCAGCCCCATAATTCCTCCTTCTTAAATTAGTAAAATCAATACTATTCTATTTTCAATACAGATGATAGCACCCTATTTATTCTCACTCAATATATTCGATTTCGCTTAAGATTTACCAATATTAATCTATTTATATTGGTAAAGGCAACCCTAAAAAGTCGAGTGGCAATTCATAGAAAAAATAATGGCAACCAACAGATTTCACATATTCTAAAACATCTTTATATTGTTCATTTTTAAACCAATCATTAAGAATGTAAACATATTCAACCGCTATTCCTAATGGTGCAAAAAGTTTTCTATATTGACGAAGCTTGAAATCACAAGTTTGCAACTTTTCATCAACCGAACCAGCCACTTCTTGAAATTTAATCTCAATGATGAAAAGCACTCTACCAGTAAAAACTAAAATCGCCTCATCAGGTAAAAGTTTTTTTGAAACAAGATTGGGATAATCTATTTTATTCCGCTCAAGTAAATTCTTATATAATTTATGTTTACCATAAAATTCTGCGACTCTTCCACCCTGAAAATAAACGGTGTCACCGGAGATCTCATATCCCGGTAGAGAAGCTAAGAGTTTTTTCATCTCCACTCTTGATTCAAATCTTAATCCAGAAAAAGTTGTTTTCGAGCCGCCTTTTCCACCTTTAATCATTTTTTTGCTTTAACACTTTCTTCAATTCTTCTTTAAGATCTAATAGACCATCACCTGTTTTCACTAAATCTTCATCTACTTTCTTCCATCCTTCCCAAGACATAGCCCGACCTTTATATTTCGGCGAAGGATAATTGCAATCCTCCTGCCCCCAAATCCATTTATAAACTTTAAGGATAACTTCTGGATTTTCCCCACAAGGAGAAACCAATCTTACTTCACTAAGAAAGTCATCCGGCTCTTCTCCGTTATAAACTCTTTCTAAAGCTTCAAGAATTTTAAAGGCTGCTTTAGAATCACAAGCAGCCTTAGCCCTAAGATCATCAGAAATATTCTGATGAGATATTAACCAAAGAGATTCTTCATCTGGATTATATATCCAAACCATAAAATCTTCTTTTTTGATCGTACCAAATGTAAACTTTCCTCCTGGCTTACTAATAATAATTTTTCTGCCATCTGAAATTTTCTCAACTTCATAACCCTTATATTTTATCTTTTCTAATGCCTCACGAAACTTATCCTTTGGTTGATTTTTTATTTTTAAATCAGTTAAATCTATCTCATGCTTATAAACATTAATTCTTGCTTTTCTCTTTACCATATTATTTTACAATAAAAACATCTTTAATTCTTTTTATAGAAGTTTTTAAAAAGGTCTCATCTAATTCTATTCCTATAAATTGCCTCTTCTCTTTTACCGCTGCAACCCCTGTAGTAGAACTACCAGTAAAAGGATCCAAAATAATAGCTCCAGGTGCAGTGGAAGCTAAAACAATTCTATCTAATAACTCTATAGGTTTTTGAGTAGGATGCTTACCATATATTTTTTCCATTGTGCCAGGAGCCTTAATGGACCACAAACTTTTCATTTGTTTGTCATTATTCATTTTCTTCATTAAAGCATAATTAAAAAAGTGTCGGCTATCCTTATTTTTAGCAGCCCAAATAATTGTTTCTGTAGAGTGGGTAAAATAACGACAGCTTAAATTCGGAGGTGGATTTACTTTAAACCAAGCAATATCATTTAATATCTTGTAACCTAAATTTTGCATAGCCGAGCCTACGGTATAAATTATGTGTGAAGTACCAGAAACCCAAATCGTTCCATTAGGAGTTAGAACTCTCTGGCACTCTCTAAGCCATCTTTGAGTAAATATAAAATTCTCTTCAACTCCTTTCGAGATATCCCACTTACCCTTATTTACTGAGACCATCTTTCCTGCATGACAAGTAAAACCACCGTTTGATAAAAAATACGGCGGATCAGCAAAGATCATATCAATGGAATTATCAGGAATACTAGGAAGAACATCAAAACAGTCACTTTTAAACAAAATGACGCTATGCTTCTTATCTTCAAAATAAGAAGCCTGCGGAATTTTCTTAGTTAGACTAAAAATGTCCTTCTTGTTTATTGGTTTTTCTTGTGTAATGGTAGGCATTATTATATTTTGTTGAATTTGATTTAATTCTTCTGACATATCTTACCACCTCCTTATCTAAACGTCAATTTATCTCTCTACACCAATAGACGTAAGAAGCAGTAAAATCTAACTAACTATTTATAAATAAAAATGACTGAACGGTTAAGTCCAGCCCATAGAATTTATGCTCAAATAATTAATTATGTTACTCTTTTAGAATTCTTAATCTACTTGCTGAGCAGTCAAAAATATAGATTTTTCTAAAGAATTAAAGAAATCTTGATAGGTTGCAAGATCTTCTACGGTGCTAACGCCATATTGAGCATTTGCCCTCACTAATAATTGCTTTTCGCCTCTAGGCCTTACCGTTACGCTCATAGTAACAACCGCTTGACCAAGAAACTTTGAACCAGTAACAGAACCTAACATAAAATCAGCTTTATCAATAACAAAATCTAAATCTTGCATTGTACTTATAACTGTTTGCATCATTTTCTTTTTATCAACTGTATCAAAGGCTCTTGTCTGAATGCTTCTTAATTTTACCTGGCTTTCATTACTCCCGAGAGCATTTACGGCAGGAGTTGCGCATCCAGTTAATGTAATAATCAGTAATAAAATCAAAAATATACCACAATAGCTTTTTAATTTACTCATATTTGCTGAGCCTCCAAAAATATCGCTTTAGATAAACCGTCATAAAACTTTTGATACATTTCTGGATCGCCAAGAGTTTCTACCCTATTTATTTGATTAGCCATATTCCAAACAATTCTTTGAAATGTTACTCGAACAACAGTTTTTTTGCCATCTAGACTAGGCTTAGTAATAATTGAAGCTTTAATGACTTGAGATTTATCACACTGCTGAACAGCTTGTGGATTATTACCTAAACCACCCAGCAAAGCCACAAGAAAAACCTGGCCTTTATTAACTGCGTCAGCTTTTTTTGAAGCTGCCACAAAACCCACTTCAGTTTCACTATCTTCTAGAGTAAATCCTAAATCTTGTAAAACGCCAGCAACCGAAGTTATAATCTTAACCTGATCAGTTGTATCATATTGCCTCATCTGCAGTTCTCTTTTTTGCAAATAACCTTCGCTTGGCTTTAAAAATCCTGTTGGGATACTTACACAACCAACTATGCTTAAACATATAGATATGATACTAATGCGTTTTAAGAAATAAGGCATTTTTATTATATTATTATCCTCTAGATCTAGAAGCTTGATGAATGATAAGCAAAATCACGAACTTTGTTTTCTTTATCAAACTTAATAACTATTGTTAATGTTCTCTGCGAAGTTGAAGTTGCGCCCGAATTACCCCCAACTGCTCCAAATATCAACCAAACACCACCATTACTATTTGAATAGGCTATATCAGTGGCGATTTTATCATAAACCCAAACTTCTAATCTATTCTCATCCGTAGAAACAATATTAGGGGATCCTAGCGCCTCTATAACTGCAGCTGATGACATCCCAATACGAACTTCACGCTGCACTTTACCTACCGTTACCCTATCAGTCGCATCTGATTGAGTTGACTTTAGATGAGAGCTAGCAGTTGAACATCCAGATAAAAATAATACACTCAAAAATAAACAGGCTATCTTCTTCACGCTTCCTCCTTTTGTTAGTACGAATAAATGATACCTCTAAAGCACGCTAAAGTCAACTTCGAAACTATTTTTTCTTAGCATAAACCTCCTTTGAGGTGTATAATTGGAATATGAAAAAACTAATCTATCTATTTGTTATGGCAATGCTAGTGAATGGATGCGCTACTACTATAACCCCGTCAACACCACTTCAAAGAAAAGTCATTGAAAGCAAAGAGTTAGAAGGTACTTACGAAGATACATTTAAATCAACAATTTCTATCTTGCAAGATAAAGGTTACCAGATTACAAATAGTGATTATTCTGGAGGCATAATTTCTGCTGAATATTCGAATTCAATTGCTTATGGAGGTTCAGAATCCTACAGTGCAACTATCAACTTTGAAAAATTCACAGAAAATAGAATAAGGATGAGACTATCCATTTACAAGCAGCTTTATAACTCTATTGGTGCAAAAAGATTAAAATTCTCTGGACTTACATCTGGTATTGTAAATGAACCGAAGCTGTATCAAGATTTTTACAATGAAATCCAAAAAGAGATATTTCTTAGATCGCAGTTTAAGAAATAATTATATATAAACTTAAATGCTTGCAAGAGCTTGTCAAAGGTATTGACTAAGAACTTTTTAATAACAAAATCACCTGCGCAAGGTCGTAAAATCCAGTCTCTCTCCGATAAGCGGCAACCTTAACATTAACCTTCTTCACCTTTTCATATCCGTAAGTATTAATTAAATCTATATAAGTTTCAATTTTTGCTAAGTCATTGGGTTCGTTAAGCTGGGCGGAAAGCTCTTGGGCTTGCCTGACAAAAAACTCTCCATATTTAACAAACAAAACATTAAGCCCTTGGTTAAATTGTTCTAAAGATTGCAAATGATGCAGGCAATAGCGATTCGCCGGCCGGCTTTCAAACTTCCCAGCTTTTTCCGGTTTACTCCTAAAAATCTCCAGTATATTTTCTTTCTGCAACTCTGTTATTCCATTGCCAATTGACATCTCAGAGAGATGATACATCCGGACTAAATCTTTATAACTTCTAAACCAATACGGATTCAAAGCAGACCTCTGCGCTTCACTTAGTGAAATTAAATACATATACTTTGCCGCCAGAGTTAATTTTCTATCAAAACCATATTTCCAATAACTATCCGGTATATTAACGTATTCATCCGCTGGTATCTCAATTACAGTCAATGTTTTAGCCCCAGGCTCATAGCGAATAACTCCATATTTTTTATCCAAATTTCTTAAAACCCGGTAAATATCTATCCGCTCTTTTTTAAAATACCCCAAGCCTTTGCTTGCAAATTCCTCATAATCAATCGTAATGACATTAGAATTTATCTCCTGCGCTTTTTTTGCTAAGAATAAATAAAGATCAAAAGCCTGCTCTGCTTGGCTAGTAAAAATTTTAAATAATGACGGCTTTGGCAAAGCGGTCAACATCTTCACCGGTAGCCTCAAGCCTATCTGCTCTTTTGGCTTTGTTGTCTGCTCAGAGCTAAGCGGAATTTTAGCAATATCATCTATCAACTTCTCCGCTAATTTAGTATCTTCAATATAAGCTGCGAATTCGTAATTATCATTTAAAGCCGCCCGCGTCCAGTTATGACTGCCCACGATACAAATTTTAGAATCGACAATTATGGCTTTGGCATGTAAAACTTTAAGCGCAGTATCAAAATATACTTCTACCCCCTTTTGCTTAAGCCGATTATAAGCATTATGATTTATGCTCTGGCTCTCATCGATAATTACTTTTACCGCCGCCCCGCGTTCTTTTGCACTGCAAAAGAACGCG
>Ga0265297_10002614_pt1 | contig 35783 bp, 37 predicted proteins | sample Munlanlwell13791_FD_192502 | JGI IMG/M metagenome (GOLD analysis project Ga0265297, IMG submission 192502) | Leachate microbial communities from a municipal landfill in Southern Ontario, Canada - Leachate well 137-91 | ecosystem: Engineered > Solid waste > Landfill > Unclassified | place... | reverse complement strand
TACGCCGATGAGTTGCTCTCGGCGCTCGACACGCTACCGGGCTGGCCGGAGCGGGTCAAGACCATGCAGGCCAACTGGATCGGCAAGAGCACCGGCGTGCGCTTCGCCTTCCCCTACGAACTCGACGGCAAGCAGGAGAAGTTGTGGGTGTTTACCACCCGTGCCGACACCATCATGGGCGTCACCTTCTGCGCCGTCGCCGCCGAACATCCGCTGGCGACCCACGCCGCGAAGAACAATCCCAAGCTGGCCGCCTTCATCGACGAATGCAAGCACGGCTCGGTCATGGAAGCCGACATGGCGACCATGGAAAAGAAGGGCATGCCGACCGGCATCTTTGTCGACCATCCGCTGACCGGAGAGAAGGTCGAAGTCTGGGTCGGCAATTACGTGCTGATGAGCTACGGCGAAGGCGCCGTGATGGCCGTGCCCGCGCATGACGAACGCGACTTCGAGTTTGCCAAGAAATACGGCCTGGCGATCAAACAGGTGATCGCGGTCGAAGGCGAGACTTTCTCGCTCGACGGCTGGCAGGAGTGGTATGCAGACAAGCAGCGCGGCAAGTGCGTGAACTCCGGCAAGTACGACGGGCTGGGCCTTGAGGCCGCCACCGCGGCCATCGCCGTCGATCTCGCGGCCCGTGACCTCGGCGCGACCCAGGTGCAATACCGCCTGCGCGACTGGGGCGTGTCGCGGCAGCGCTACTGGGGCTGTCCGATTCCGCTGATCCATTGCGACGCCTGCGGCACGGTGCCGGTGCCCGACGACCAGTTGCCGGTGAAGCTGCCCGAAGACTGCGTGCCCGACGGCTCGGGCAATCCGCTGGCGAAGCGCGCCGACTTCGTCGACTGCGCCTGCCCCCAATGCGGCAAGCCGGCCAAGCGCGAAACCGACACGATGGACACCTTCGTCGACTCGTCGTGGTACTACGCGCGCTACTGCGTCGATCCCACGGCGCGCGCGGCAAACTCGGCGATGGTCGATGCCGGCACCAACTACTGGATGCCGGTCGACCAGTACATCGGCGGCATCGAGCACGCGATCCTGCACCTGCTCTACTCGCGCTTGTGGACCAAGGTGATGCGCGACCTGGGGCTGGTCAAGTACGACGAACCCTTCGCCAACCTGCTGACCCAAGGCATGGTGCTGAACCATATTTTCTCGCGCCGCACCGACAAGGGCGGCATCGAGTACTTCGCCCCCGAGGAAGTCGATCTCAAGCGCGACGAGGGCGGCCATGTCGTCGGCGCCACGTCGAAGGCCGACGGCCAGCCGGTCGATTACGGCGGCGTCGGCACCATGTCGAAATCCAAGCGCAACGGCGTCGACCCGCAGTCGCTGATCGACGAATTCGGCGCCGACACCGCGCGCTTCTTCATGATGTTCGCCTCGCCGCCGGAACAGACGCTGGAATGGTCGGACTCGGGCGTCGAGGGCGCCTACCGCTTCCTGCGCCGCGTCTGGGCCTTCGGTCACGGCTCGCACGCGGCGGTCAAGGTGCAGGCGGCGATGCCGGAAAAGCTGCCGGAGTCTCTCGCCGCCGTGCGCCGCGAAATTCATTTGCTGCTCAAACAGGCCAATTACGACCTGGGCAAGTTCCAGTTCAACACCGTCGCCTCGGCGGCGATGAAAATGCTCAACAGCCTGGAGAAGGCTCCGGACGAGAACGGCCGCGACGCCTTGGTCGCGGAATGCTTCGGCATCCTGCTGCGCATTCTCTCGCCGATCACGCCGCACATCTGCCACGCCTTGTGGATCGAGCTCGGCTATGGCGCCGACATCCTCGCCGCGCCGTGGCCCGAGCCGCTGGCCGCCGCGCTGGTGCAGGACGAGGAAGAGCTGGTGCTGCAGGTCAACGGCAAGCATCGCGGCAACATCCGCGTGAAAGTCGGCGCTGACAGGACGGCGATCGAAGGCGTGGCGCTGGCTTCCGAAGCGGCGCAGAAGTTCATGGAAGGCAAGGCCGCGAAAAAAGTCGTCGTCGTTCCCGGCCGCCTGGTCAACATCGTCGTCTGAGGAGTCCGCATGCGCGCCGCCAAACTATCCGTCATCCTGCTGCTGATCGGCGCATTGAGCGCGTGCGGCTTCAAGCTGCGCGGCAGCGAAGCGCTTCCCGGCTACAAGCTGCCGTTCGCCACCATCGCCCTCTCGCTGCCGCCGACGTCCGGGTTCTATGCCCTGCTCAAGCGCAACATCGAGGCATCGTCGCCTGGAACGCGGGTGGTCAGCGACCTCAGGGAAGCGGACGCCGTCCTGACGGTGCTGGGCGACACGAGCCAGAAGAACATCCTTTCGCTCAACGCCGCCGGTCGTGCCCGCGAATACCAGCTGGTGCGGACCTTCAGCTTCAAGGTCAATGCCAACGTCGTGCCTGGCGCGCCGGAGCCGCAGGTCAAATACACGGACGTGCGCCCTGCGGTCGCCGCCACCGAGTACATCCCGCCCAGCACCATCACGCTGCGCCGCGACATCACCTTCAGCGACGACCTGGTGCTGTCCAAGGAGTCCGAGGAAGCCCTGCTCCAGCGCGACATGGAGAACGATCTGGTGCAGCAGTTGATGCGGCGCCTCGCGGCAGCGAAACTGCAGCCGGCCAAGACCGAGTAAGTTTCATGCAGCTGCGGCCCGACCAACTCGCGGCGCATCTTGCGCAGCTTGATAAGCCGCTGGCACCGCTGTACCTGCTCCACGGCGACGAACCCCTGCTGGTGATCGAGGCCGGCGACGCCATCCGCGCCGCAGCCCGCAAGCAGGGCTTCGAGGAGCGCGAAGTCATTATCGTCGGCACCAGCTTCAAGTGGGACGAGCTCTTTCTGGCCAGCGGCAACATGTCGCTGTTCGGCGGCAGCAAGCTGGTCGATCTGCGCATTCCGTCCGGCAAGCCGGGACGCGAAGGCAGCGAGGCGCTGCAGCGCTACGTCTCGACCACGGGTGCCATGGGCCCCGGCATCGTCACCCTGATCACGCTGCCCGAGCTCGACTGGGCGGCGAGGAAGGCCGCCTGGGTCACCGCCCTGTCGAATGCCGGCGTCGTCATCGAATGCAACGCACCGCCGGCGGCACGCCTGCCGCAATGGATCGCCGAACGCATGGCGCGGCAGAAGCAAAGCGCGCCCAAGGCCGCGCTGGAATTCATCGCCGCCCACGTCGAAGGCAACCTGCTGGCCGCGCATCAGGAAATCCAGAAGCTCGGCCTGCTCCATCCGCCCGGCGAGATTTCGCTGGCGCAGATCGAGGCCGCCGTGATGAACGTCGCCCGCTACGATGTGTCCGATTTGCGCGACGCCCTCAAGGCCCGCGACACGGTGCGCGCCGCGCGCACACTGGAAGGCCTCAAGGCCGAAGACGCCGCGCCGCCGCTGGTGCTCTGGGCGCTGGCCACCGAGGCGCGAGCCGGCGCGGCGAACCTCAGGATGGCCGCACTCTTGCATGCGGCGAAGATTGACCGCATCATCAAGGGTCTTGCGCGCGGCGACATCTGGGACGAGTTTCTCCAGCTGGCGCTGCGTTTGACGCAACCGAGGACACGGTAATGGATGTAAAGACCTACATGCAGCAAGTCGGCCGCAACGCCCGCGACGCGTCGCGCGCCATGGCCCGTGCTTCGACCGGCGCCAAGAACGCGGCGCTGCTGGCCATGGCAGCCGCGATCCGCGAACACCGTGGCGAACTGCTTGCGGCCAACGCGGCCGACGTCGACGAAGCGCGCGCCAACGGCCTCGACGCGGCGCTGATCGACCGCCTGACGCTGACGGAAAAGAGCGTCGAAGCCATGGCGCAGGGGCTGGAACAGGTCGCCGCGCTGCCCGACCCGATCGGCGAAATCACGGACATGAAGCGCCGCCCCTCCGGCATCCAGGTCGGCAAGATGCGCGTCCCGCTCGGCGTGGTCGGCATCATCTACGAGGCGCGGCCGAACGTCACGGCGGACGCCGCGGCGCTGTGCCTGAAATCGGGCAACGCCGCAATCCTGCGCGGCGGCAAAGAGGCATTGCGCGCCAACCAGGCCATCGCCGGCTGCGTGCGCGCCGGTCTCGCCGCCGCCGGTCTCCCGGAAACGGCGGTGCAGGTGATCGAGACCACCGACCGCGAGGCCGTCGGCCACCTGGTCGCCATGCCCGAGTATGTCGATGTGATCGTTCCGCGCGGCGGCAAGGGGCTGATCGAGCGCATCTCAAAGGAAGCGCGGGTGCCGGTGATCAAGCATCTCGACGGCAACTGCCACGTCTATGTCGATGACGCGGCCGATGCCGCCAAGGCCCTCGCCATCCTCGAAAACTCCAAGACGCAGCGCCTGGGCACCTGCAACACGGCCGAGTCCCTGCTGATCGCCCGCTCCGTCGCCGTGTCGCTGGCGCCGACTCTTTGCGAGATGCTCACCGCGCGCGGCGTCGAAATCCGCGGCTGCGCGGAAACGCGCAAGCTGGTGCCGCAGGCAGCCGCGGCCACCGAGGAAGACTATTACGCCGAATACCTGGCCGCGATCATCTCGGTCAAGGTGGTGGCCGATGTCGGCGAAGCGATCGCCCACATCAACAAGTACTCCTCGCAGCACACCGACGCCATCGTCACGGAGAACTACACCAACGCGATGCGCTTCCTGCGCGAGGTGGATTCGGCCTCGGTGATGGTCAATGCCTCAACCCGCTTCGCCGACGGCTTCGAGTACGGCCTCGGCGCCGAGATCGGCATTTCCACCGACAAGTTCCACGCCCGCGGCCCGGTCGGGCTGGAAGGCCTCACCTCGCAGAAGTGGATCGTGCTGGGCAATGGGGAAGTTCGCGGCTAATCGCAAAGAGCTGCTCGCTTTCCCTGCGGAAAATTGACCTGATTTATAACTCAGGCGCTAGCGCTGCTCCGTCCTGTCGTCCTTGACCGCCCAGGTTGGCGCCTGCTGAGTTTCCTCGCGTCGTTTCTCTTCATAGGCCGCGAGCTGCGCGGCATAGGCCTCATCGCGCGCCTTCCGCCGATCGGCGCGCTCCCGGAGCAAAAGGCCGAGCAGCAGCACCAGCATGGCCATGGTGGTCCAGTCCTTGAGGAATTCTCCAATTGTCAGGACTGCAAACTCGATGCAGACGAGCGGGTCGCCGCCGCAGGGTGCCGCCATTCGATAGTCTCCCTTACCAGCGCACGCGCACGGTGTATTCCAGAACCGCGGCGCCGTCCGCCGGGATCGCCACGTTCCACGAGGCCACGCGCGACGATTCCTTGGTGTGCTTCTGGCTTTCCTGCAGCATTTCCCAGTCGCCGGGCAGCGGCTCCTGCACGCGCACCGTCACGGCCTCGTCCTTGGCGTTGCGCAGGTCGATCCGGTAAGCCGTTTCGACGACGTTGTCGGTGATCTTGCGGTAGCTGGTCTGTTTGCGCTCGGCGGTGATGTCGAAGGCTTCGCCCAATCTCAGCTTCAGCTTTTCGTTCTTCGCCGTGTGCGCGATGCGGTCCTCGCCGACGAATTGCGCCGCGCCCTTGCTGTCGCGAGCGTAGACCCGCACGATGCCGGCCGGCAGCGGTTTGCCCAATTGTCCGCCCCTGTTTTCAAATTCCAGGAATACCGCGGGCTTCAGTTTCTGCCCGACCATGGCATAGCGGTCGCGGTAGTAGCCCTCGTTGCCGGCCAGCAGGTATTCGCGGCGCACCGGCACCGTGCTGGCCGAAAGCAGGGCCAGTTGCTTGGTCTGGTTGTCGGCGATGCTGGTCGGCCGCTCGAAGCTGTAGAGGTGGTAATCCATCAGCGCCTCCTGCGTCGCTTCCTGCGACTTGGCTCGCGCCAGTGCGGGCGCCGCCATGGCATAGACCCGCGAGTCCGGCTGACGCACGCGATTGACCGTGCCGGCCACGAGTTGCAGCGTGCTGTTGTCGAAACCGGCACCGCTGCGATTGGTCAGCGTCACCCAGCCGTTGAGGTCCAGACTTTTCCCGTCGGGCGAAAAATTGGCGACGTAGTCCGCCTTCCATGACAGGCCACTGGTGAGATAGGAAAGCTCGACGGACTGCTTGCCGCCAGCCGCTTCGAGCAGGACCGAGAGCGTCGGCCGATCGCGCAGGTTGGCCGGCACGCTGTCGAATGCCAGCCGCCCGGGCACGCCGGTTTCGATGCGGTCGGCAAAGCGCAGCACCGCATTTGCGTAACCTGCCTGCCCGGCGGCCAGCACCGTGGCCTTCTCGCGCCTTTCCTCGCCGGTGGTCGGGTGGGAACGGATCACCGTCACTTCGCGACCGACATATTTTTCCAAGAGCTTCTGCGGCGTCAGCAAGTCGAAATCGAAGTTCTGTTCGACGAGGCTCAAAGGCTGGCCGGAAACCGCGCGCAGCAGCGCCGTTTCAGGGCGCATCTGCGCCGCCACTTCGCGCAGCGAAAGGCGCGCCAGACCCGCCGGCAAATCCACCCGGCGGCGCTCCTTGACCAGCGCCAGATCGTCGTTGTACACGGTCACCGCCACGGCTTCGCGATCGGCCGCGCCGGAGGCGACATCGCGCACCGGTTCGGCAGCGTTGACCGTGGCCGCCAGAAACAATCCGGCACTCAGCAAGCTTCTTCGCATGACATTTTCCCCGCCGATCGATGGCGCAACCATAGCATGCCTGCAGCGGCGTTATGATGGCGGCAGACTGCCCACTCCCAAGGAGACACACCCATATGAACAAGCTGCTTGCCATCCTCCTCCTGGCCATTTCCCTGCCTGCGCTTGCCGCGCTCGAAGTGGCCGACGTGAAATTCGACGACAAGGCGAAAGTCGGCGCTGGCGACACGGTGATCAACGGCGCCGGACTGCGCAAAGTGCTGTTCATCAAGGGCTATGCCATGGCCTTGTATCTGCCGCAGAAAGCCGCGACCACAGCCGAGGTGCTGACGGCCAAAGGCGCCAAGCGCATTCGCCTGGTGCTCCTGCGCGACGCTTCAGGCGAGACCTTCGCGGACGCCCTGGCGAGCGGAATACGCAAGAACCACAGCGAAGCCGAGATCGTTGCGCTGAACGCCCGCATCGAAACCTTGAAGGCCACCATGATCGGCATCGGCACGGTCACCAAGGGTGCGGTGATTCATCTCGACTGGCTGCCCGAGCTTGGCAGCGGCGCGGTTCGCCTGACGGTCAACGGCGAAAAGAAAGGCGAGGACATCGCGGGCGAAGACTTCTTCCGCGCCCTGCTGAAAATCTGGCTCGGCGACAAGCCGATCCAGGACGACCTCAAGGACAGTCTGCTCGGCAAGGCCTCGTAATGGCCGACGGGGCGCTCGCCGGACTCCGCGTCCTCGACCTCTCGCGCGTGCTGGCCGGCCCCTGGGCCTCGCAGCTGCTGGGCGACCTCGGCGCCGACGTGATCAAGATCGAGCGCCCCGGCGAGAACGGCAAGGGCGGCGACGACACGCGCGGCTGGGGTCCGCCGTGGCTGGCCGACGGTGAAGGCCGGCCGACCACCGACGCAGCCTATTTTCTGTGCACCAATCGCAACAAGCGCTCGCTCGGCGTCGACATCACCCGGCCGGCGGGGCAGGCCATCGTGAGGGACCTCGCCGCGCAGTCCGACGTGGTGCTGGAGAACTTCAAGGTCGGCGGGCTCAAGGCCTACGGCCTCGACTATGCGAGCCTGTCAAAGATTAATCCCAAACTCGTGTATTGCTCGATCACCGGCTTCGGTCAGGACGGGCCTTACGCCGCGCGTGCCGGCTACGATTTCCTGATCCAGGGCATGGGCGGCCTGATGAGCGTGACCGGCCGCGCCGATGACGAGGAAGGCGCGGGCCCGCAAAAAGTCGGCGTCGCGCTGACCGACATCCTCACCGGCCTCTACGCCACGGTCGCCATCCAGGCCGCGCTGGCGCATCGCGAGAAGACCGGTGAGGGCCAGCACATCGACCTTGCGCTGCTCGACGTGCAGGTCGCCTGCCTGGCCAACCAGGCGATGAACTATCTGGTCTCGGGCAAGGCGCCGCGGCGCATGGGCAACGGACATCCCAACATCGTGCCCTACCAGGATTTTCCCACCGCGGACGGCGACATGATCCTCGCCATCGGCAACGACGGCCAGTTCGCGCGCTTCTGCGAACTGGCCGGCCATGCCGAGTGGAGCAGCGACGAGCGCTTCGCCACCAACGCGGCGCGGGTCAGGCATCGCGCCGAGCTGCTGCCGCTGCTGCGCCAGACCACGGTGATGAAGACCACCGCCGAATGGATCGCCCTGCTGGAAAATGCCGCCGTGCCTTGCGGCCCGATCAACGATCTGGCCGGCGTGTTCGCCGATCCCCAGGTGCTGCATCGCGGCCTGCGGGTAGAGATGCCGCATGCCGCGGGCGGCGGCGCGCCGCAGGTGGCCAACCCGATCCGCTTCTCCGCCACGCCGATCGATTATCGGCTGGCGCCGCCGCTACTGGGGCAGGATACCGACGCGGTGTTGCGCGAACTGGGTCGCAGCGATAAAGACATCGCGGCACTGCGCGCAACGGGAGTGGTCTAGCGGACCCTGGAGGCGCGCGGGTCCCGGCCCGGCTGGTCAAGAAAGCGGGCTTGCCCGCTTCGCCTCCGTGGCGGCCAGCGCCTCGTCGGTGATGTCCTCGTACATCCCCAGCACGCCGATGATGTCGTCTTCCTGGTTCTTGAGCGGCACCATCGACATGCGCAACAATCTCTGCTCGCCCTTCAATCTCGGCTGCACTACTTCGAAGGACAGCCGGGGAAGGCCGGACTCCATGACGGCGAGGTCGACGGAACGATAAGACGGCGCCTGATTCGCCCAGGCCAGCTGATAGTCGTCCTTGCCAATCACATCCTTCGGGTGCGCCTTCCCGGCATCCCTGGCGAAAGCCTCATTGCAGCCGAGATAGCACAGGTTGCGATCCTTCCAGAAGACCCTCACCGGTACGGTGTCGACGACGGCCCGGAACAGATTTCGCGATTCGGCAATTTCTTCTTCCGCCGCCTTGCGGTCGGTGATATCGCGGGCGTAGCCGACCATGCCGATGACCTTGCCATCAACCAGCACGGGAGCCTTGCTGGTCTCGCACCAGCGCCAGCGCCCGCCCATTTCGATCAGCTCCTCGACAGGCTTGCTGGTACTGCTGCTGAATACCGCCAGGCCACCCGCGCGGTACTCTCCCGCCAGGTTCGAAACGGCGATGTCCAGGTCGGTCTTGCCCACCACGGTTTCGGCGGAGGGCCAGCCGAAGCCGTCGAGAAAGGCCTGATTCACGGCAAGATAGCGGCCCTGTTCATCCTTCAGCCAGACCATGAACGGAAAATTGTCCAGCAGCGTCCGCAGGAAGCCTTCGCGCTTTTCGACGGCCTTGAGGTGCACCTCGATCTCGCTGTTCAGGCGATGCATTTCAGCGTAGCGCTCGCGGAACAATATCAGCAGATACACGGTCAGTACGGCGCTGATGACCAGCACCATCACATGCACGAGCGCCACCATGATCGGGGACAAGGACAAGCTGACGTCCGTCAGACCGGTCTGCTGGCTCACGGCGAGGAGCACCAAGGCGATGCTGCTGGCGCCGAGCAGGCCGAGGCAATACCGGGGTCCGAGCATCCATCCGGCGACGATCAATATGAGCGGATAGGCCACCAGGATCGCCGAGCGGATGCCTTCGGTGACGAAACCCGCCACGGTAACGAGCAGCCAGCCGCCGATCGCCAGCAGCCGCAACGCCGGAATCACGCCGCGCAAGCGATAAACCACTTGCCCGCCAACGGCGAGAATTGCCACGCCGAAGGTGATGTACAAGCGCCCCGGAGTTTGCATCGGCGTATCCAGCACGAGCAGCAAAAAAACCGCCGCTCCGGCGAGCATCGCCCAGAGGGCAACGCTCAGGTACGGGCCGCGTCCGCCGATCAGCAGCTCCGGAAACTCGGCCGCCGCGTCCCTTTCGGATGCCATGAACTCGCGGATCATTTTCTTCATATGGCCCTCTGCTGGTTGTCCTATATCGAAAGGGATATGACCAACACATGCCTCGAATTCATGCTACGCCCGCTCGCTTGCGAGTGCAATCACAAAGCGGATCGTCGTCCCGACCAGCGTCGGGTCAGGCCATTCAGGACTCCAGCACGCGCAGTTCGGCGTTGGTGTAGCGCAGCCGGCTGGCGAGCACGCTGGCGATGCCCTCCATCAGCCGCAGGCCCAGCTTCTTGTGCTCTTCGGCGAATGCGTCGAAGGCGCGCCGCGACAGCACGTAGAGTTCGGTGTCGGTGAAGGCCACGGCATTCGCCGAACGTACTTCGCCATCGAGAAAGGCCATTTCGCCGAAGAATGCGCCGCGGCCAAAGGTGCCGAGGTGATGCGATTGCCGATCCGAGAGCGGCAGCACAATGCGCACCGCACCGCGCCGGATCAGGAACAGTTCGTCGCCGGCATCGCCGCGCGAGAAGATGGTCTCACCGGCCTTCATGCTGCGCTTCTCCATGCATTGTTCGAGCGCAGCCAGCGTCTGCTCCTTGCGTCCGGCGAACAGCTCGACCTCATGCAGTTCCAGCGCGATTTCCTCGTCGCGCAGCAGCGCCGCCTCATGGATGATGCGATCCTCGACCCATTCCAGCGCATCGTCCAGTGCGGGGAAGACGCGCACCGGACTGTCCTGGCGAATCAGGCCGACCTGGTCGAAGTATTGCTGCATGTCGCGCCCCGACGGCAGGGTCAGCGGAATGGCGCTGAAGATCAGGAAGCCGTGACGCTCGGACAGCATGTCCTTCACCTGTTCCAGCAGATGCGCTGCGGTGACATCCACGGTCTGGATTCGGCGCATGTCGAGGATCAGGAAATCGCGCGTCTTGAGTTCCGGCTCCAGGCTCAGGTAAAGCTGGTCGGCGGTGCCGAAGAACAAACTGCCCTGCAGTTCAATGATGGCGGCGCGACTGCCGTGGGCGGTGAGGATTTCCATTTCCTCGTGGGTGCGGATGCGCTTGGAGAAAGTCTCGTTGCCGAGCAGCTTGCGGCGGATGATGGAGCCGCCGATCTGCTCGCGGATGAACAGCATGACGGCGAGCACGATGCCGACGCCGGACGCCGCGATCAGGCTCACCGTCAGCGCCGTGCCGATCACTGCGGCGATCACCGCGAAATCGAGGATGGTCGAGCGCGATTTCAGATAATTGAGGCTATTGCGGTCGATCATGCGGATGCCGATCACGATCAGGATGCCGGCCAGGCCCGCCACCGGCACCCACGAGATGAAGTTTGCCAGCAGCAGGAAGGCGAGCAGCGCAAGCACACCCTCGACCATGCCGGAGAAGCGGCTGCTGGCACCTCCCGAAATATTCACCAGGGTTGCGCCCATGGTGCCGGCGCCGGGAATCCCTCCTATCGCGCCCGAGGCGAGGTTGCCAAGGCCCTGGCCGATCAGTTCGCGGTTCGAATCATGGCGCGAGCGGGTCAGCGCATCGAGCACCACACAGGTTTTCAAGGTATCGATCGAGAGCAGTACGGCCAGGGTCAGCGCCGGTATCGCGAGCATTTTCAACTGCTGCAGATTGACGTCGGAAAATGCCGTCCAGCGGTCGGCCAACCCGGTGAAGAAGCTGCCACCGCCACCGCTGTCCAGCGAACCGACCACCAGCGTGTTGGCCTGCAGGCTCAGCAGCGCCGGATCCATCAGCGCAAGGCCGAAGTAGATGGCTACACCCGCAATCAAGCCGAGCACGGCGCCCGGCACCGCTTTGATCACGCGCGGCGCGCCCACCATCACCGCAATCGTCACGACGCCGACGACGATGCCTTGCCAGCGCCATGCATCCGGGGTGGTCAGCGCCGCCCAAAAGTGCAGGTCCTTGGGCGTGCCGAGCAGCTTCGGCACCTGGCTGCCGATGATGATCAGCCCGACGCCGGACAGGTAGCCGCTGACCACGGTATAGGGCATGTACTTGATCAGGCGGCCCAGGCGCAAGACGCCGAACAGGACTTGCATCAGGCCGGCGAGCAGGCCGAGCAGGGTCAGCAGCAGCAGCGTCGTATCTATCGGTGTGCCGCTGGCCATGGCCTCGATGGCAAACGCCGATACCACCGCCGCCGCCGGCGCGCACGGTGCCGAAATGAGCCGGCTGGTACCGCCGAAGGAGGACGCCACGAGTCCGATCGCGGTGGCCCCAAGAATGCCGGCCAGCGCGCCCATCGCGACATGGGCGCCGCCGAGCACGGAATAGATCGTCACGCCGTAGGCGATCGCCGAGGGCAACGCCACCAGCATGGCAGCGAAGCCGCCCCAAAAATCGCCGGCAGGGTTTTCGAGTTTTGGCAGTTTCATCGATTGTCCTGCGTAAGGTCCTTCGATTTTGAGTCTGTCGCGAAGTGACGTCCGCTGTCAGACCCTGTTCGAAGTCTAGCGCGTTCCCGATTGCTGCGCCGCTCACTTCCGGCTTGCGGTCCGGCGGTCGCAAAGCGATACAGAAATTCCGGGCAAGGATTCACGATCCGACTCGTGAGCCCGGAGTGTTGTAAGCTTCACCCCTCAATAAAACCATACCCGGAGGATTTACCCATGAAGCAAGTGCGTACCCTGCTGATTGCAACGGCAACCCTGGCCCTCGCCGCCACCGCCCACGCCCAGGAATTCGTCACCGTCCTCACCGGTGGCACCTCGGGTGTGTATTACCCGATGGGCGTCGCCCTGTCGCAGGTCTATGGCAAGGCCATGCCCGGCGCCAAGACTTCGGCGCAGGTGACCAAGGCCAGCGTCGAGAACCTCAACCTGCTGCAGGCCGGTCGCGGCGAAATCGCCTTCACCCTCGGCGATTCGCTGTCGGATGCATGGAAGGGCGACCCCGAGGCGGGTTTCAAGACGCCGCTAAACAAGCTGCGCACCATCGCCGCGATCTATCCGAACTACATCCAGATCGTCGCCAACGCCGATTCCGGCATCAAGACCCTGGCCGACCTCAAGGGCAAGCGCATCGCCGTCGGCGCGCCGAAATCCGGCACGGAACTCAATGCCCGCGCGATATTCAAGGGTGCCGGCATGAGCTACAAGGATTTCGCCAAGGTCGAGTACCTGCCCTTCGGCGAGTCGGTGGAACTGATGAAGAACCGCCAGCTCGACGCCACGCTGATTTCGGCCGGCCTCGGCGTCGCCGCGATCCGCGACCTCGCCACGGCAGTCAAGATCGTCATCGTCTCGGTGCCCGCCGACGTCGTCGCCAAGATCGGCGAAGCCGCCTACCAGTCGGGCACCGTGCCGGCCAACACCTACAACGGCCAGACCGAGGCGACGCCGACGGTGACGATCCAGAACTTCCTGGTCAGCCACGAAGGCGTGTCGGCGGATGCCGCCTACAAGATGACCAAGGCCATCTTCGACCACCTGCCCGAACTGCAGGCCGCACATGCCGCGGCCAAGGCCATCAGCCGGGAAAACGCGGCCAAGGCGCCGCCGGCGCCGCTGCATGCAGGCGCCGTCAGGTACTACAAGGAAGTCGGTCTGATCAAGTAAGGGAACTTCGCCGTGACCGTCCATAGCGCCGCCCCCGATCACGGCCAGGAAGAGTTCTCCGAGCACGGCGTGCAGCGCCGGCTCGGAGGCGGCTGGCTGGCCGCGCTTAACGGGCTGGCGCTGGCATTTTCGACCTACCAGCTGATCGTCGCGGCCTTCCATCCGCTGTCCAGCCTGGTGATTCGCAGCCTGCACGTCGGCTTCCTGCTCTGCATCACCTTCATTCTTTACCCGGCCTTCAAGAGCTCTGGCCGGCTGTCGAAAGTCGGCGCTGGCGATACGGCGCTGGCGCTCGGTGCCTTCGCCCTGTCGACCTACCACTGGGTATTCGAGGCCGAGCTGATCCAGCGCTCGGGCGACCCGAACAATCTCGACCTGTTCGTCGGCACCGCGCTGGTGATCCTGACCTTCGAGGCGGCGCGACGCATCCTCGGTCTGGCGCTGCCCATCGTCTGCGGCCTGTTCCTGCTCTACGGCGTGTTCGGCCATCTGTTGCCGGGCGATCTCGGCCACCGCGAGTACGGCTTCGACCAGATCATCAACCAGCTGGCGCTCGGCACCGAAGGCATCTTCGGCATCCCGACCCTGGTCTCGGCCACCTACATCTTCCTGTTCATCCTGTTCGGCTCCTTCCTCGAACATGCAGGCATGATCAACCTGTTCAACTCGGTGGCGCTGGGTTTCGTCGGCCACACCAAGGGCGGCGCGGCCAAGGTGTCGGTGCTGTCCTCTGGCCTGATGGGCACCATCTCCGGCTCCGGCGTGGCCAACGTGCTGACCACCGGACAATTCACCATTCCGCTGATGAAGAAGTTCGGCTATTCGGGCATTTTCGCCGGCGCGGTGGAAGCCACGTCCTCGATGGGCGGCCAGATCATGCCGCCGGTGATGGGCGCGGTGGCCTTCATCATGGCCGAGAACCTCGACGTGCCCTATGCCGACATCGTCAAGGCGGCGGCGATCCCGGCCATTCTTTATTACGTCACCGCCTTCTGGATGGTGCATCTGGAAGCCGGGCGCAAGAATCTGGTCGGCATGCCCAAGGCCGAGTGCCCCAATCCCTGGCACGCCATGCGCGACAACTGGTATCTGTTGTTGCCGCTGATCGTGCTGGTAATCACGCTGTTCAACGGCTTCACGCCGATGTTCGCCGGCATGATCGGACTGGTGCTGACCGCCGTGCTGATCCTCGGTGCCGCCATCGCCGCGCGCGTTTCCAGCACGGCCTTCCGCTACGTGTTCTGGGTCGCCCTCGGCCTCACCGCCGCGGTCTTCGTCAAGAACATGGAAACATGGGGCATCTACCCGCTGCTGGCGCTGATCGCCGCACTGGTGGCGCAGACCTTCGCCCTCAAGGGTGGCGTCAAGACCCTGCACCTGCTGCGCATGAGCCTGGTCGATGGCGCGCGCCAGGCGCTGCCGGTGGGCGTGGCCTGCGCCATCGTCGGCGTCATCATCGGGGTGCTGACATTGACCGGGGCGGCGTCCTCCTTCGCCGGCTTCATCCTCAGCGTCGGCGAAAAAAGCCTGTTCCTCTCGCTGGTCCTGACCATGCTGGTCTGCCTGGTGCTGGGCATGGGCATCCCGACCATCCCCAACTACATCATCACCAGCTCCATCGCCGCGCCGGCACTGCTCAAGCTCGGTGTGCCGCTGATCGTCAGCCACATGTTCGTCTTCTACTTCGGCATCATGGCCGACCTGACGCCGCCGGTGGCGCTGGCGGCCTTCGCCGCAGCCTCGATCGCCAAGGAGTCGGCGATGAAGATAGGCATCAAGGCGGTGCAGATCGCCATCGCCGGCTTCGTCATTCCCTACATGGCCGTGTATACCCCGGCTCTGATGTTGCAAGGCGACTGGACCGTCATCGCCGTCGCCTACATCGTGTTCAAGGCGGTGGTGTCGATCATGCTGTGGGGCGCGGCGGCGATCGGCTTCATGTTCGCCTCGCTCAACATGGCCGAGCGCATCTTCGCGGCGGCGGCGGCTTTCCTGCTTGTCGCGGCGATTCCGCTGACCGACGAGATCGGCTTCGTCATGAGCGCAGTCTTTGTCGTCTGGCATCTGCTGCGCAGCCGGCAAGCTGCAGCGCGCCGTCCTGCCAGCGCCGACTCCGACGCCTGATGCTCTGTCTCGCGGCGGGCGCGGTCAGCGCCGTGCTCGCCGTCGAGGGATTCACCCTGAGCTGGATGCACTCGATAGAAAAGATCCGCTGGGAGGAAGACTGGCGCATCGAAGGTAAAACACTCGTCCTCAAGGAAGCGCGCATCCGCGGCAGCGGCGCCGGCATGGAACCGCCGGCCGGCAGCGTATTGAGGAACGGCGTCTGGCATTACCGGCCCACGGTGCCGCCACAGAAGGTCGTGCGCCTCACCCATTCGCCCTACACTGCCGGCTACGAACTGTGCGTGACTGACCACTGCCGGCCGCTTGCGGATCATCTGCCGGGAATTGACAATAACGCCGTAATCGAACTACGGGAGTGCACGCCATGAAGCCTTACTCCGCCATCGTGTCTGCATCGGGCTTTTCCATCGGCATCCGCTGCAGCGATGACGAAATCACCGAAATCACCTACCTCGAACCCCAACCCGAGATCGCGCCGAAAACCCCGCTGGCGAAAGAAGCCGTGCGCCAGTTTCGCGCCTGGCTGAAGGACCCGGCCTTCGAATTCGGCCTGCCGCTGGCGCCGGCCGGCACGCATTTCCAGCGCAAAGTCTGGGATCGAATTTCCGCGATACCGCCCGGCCGGACCATGAGCTACGGCGAAGTCGCCGCCGCGATTCGCAGCGGCCCGCGCGCGGTGGGCAACGCCTGCGGCGCCAACCCCTATCCGATCGTGGTGCCTTGCCATCGCGTGATCGCGGCGAATAAGGCACTGGGCGGATTCGGCAAGCAGGGCGGCGGCTTTCTGCTCGACATCAAGAAATGGCTGCTGCAGCACGAACATGCTGGCCTCTGACGCCGCGCTGATCGACGAATTCGTCGACGCGCTGTGGCTCGCTGACGGACTCGCGAAGAACACGCTGGCGAGCTACCGCAGCGATCTGGCGCTGTTTGCCGGCTGGCTCGCCGGCCCGCAAAGCGGAAGCCCCGGCGCGCAAAGCAAGCCCCCAACTGAGTCATCGGCGATAGTCGGCGCTGACGAGACGGCGATCAACGCCTATCTGGCGCATCTGCACGCCCGCCCCGGCGGCATCAAGTCCACCAGCCAGCGGCGGCTGATGGCGACGCTGCGGCGCTGTTATCGCTGGCTGCTGGACCAGGGCCGATTGCAATCCGATCCGCTGCTCAACATCGACAAGCCGCCGACGATCTCGCGCTTTCCGAAAACACTCTCCGAAAAACAGGTGGAAGACCTGCTGGGCGCGCCGGACGTCAATACCCCGCTCGGCCTGCGCGACCGCGCCATGTTCGAGCTGCTCTATGCCACCGGACTGCGCGTCAGCGAGCTGGTCGGCGTGCGCCTGTTCGAGGTGAGCCTCAACGACAACGTGGTGCGGGTGATGGGCAAGGGCTCGAAGGAAAGGCTGGTGCCGCTCGGACAGGTCGCCGCCGAGTGGTTGCAGCGCTATATCGCCGGCGCCCGCGGCGAACTGCTCAAGTCGCATGTATCCGACGCCGTGTTCGTCACCACGCGCGGGGCCGCCATGACGCGGCAGATGTTCTGGACCCTGGTCAAGAAATACGCCCTGCGCGTCGGCATTCCGCAGGAGCGCATTTCGCCGCATGTGCTGCGCCACGCCTTCGCCACGCACCTGCTGAACCACGGCGCCGACCTGCGCGTGGTGCAACTGCTGCTCGGGCACGCCGACATTTCGACCACGCAGGTCTATACTCATGTGGCACGGGAACGGCTAAAGCAGCTGCACCGACAACATCACCCGCGCGGATAGAGAACGATCATGAAACACGAAGCCAACATCCCCGAAACCCCGGCGACCAAGTTTCTCCACAAGCACGGCGTCGCCCATTCCAACCATCTCTACGAGTACGAGGAGCATGGCGGCACACAAGTGTCCGCCCGCGAGCTCAACGTCTCCGAGCACGCGGTGGTCAAGACCCTGGTCATGGAAGACGAGAACGCAAAGCCGCTGATCGTGCTGATGCACGGCGACCGCAAAGTGTCCACCAAGGAGCTGGCGCGCCAGATCGGGGCCAAGAAGATCGGCCCCTGCAAGCCCGAGGATGCGCTGCGCCACACCGGCTACATGGTCGGTGGCTGTTCGCCCTTCGGCACCAAGAAGGCCCTGCCGGTGCATCTGGAAAAGACCATCCTCGACCTGCCGCTGATCTACATCAACGGCGGCAAGCGCGGCTACCTGGTCGGCGTCCATCCGCACGACATCCTGCGCGTGCTGCAGCCGAAAATCGTCGAGTGCGCGCTGAAAGAGTGATCAGCGCGACTTGTAGGTCGGCAGGCTGAGCCGCCAGCGAATCGCCGCCAGGCGCAGGCCGAGCACCACCGCGCCGCCGGCCGCGGCCGCGGCGGCATCGCCCCAGCCCAGTTGCAGGGCCCCGAGCAGTGTCAGCGCGCCGAGCCAGGAGGCCGTGGCATAGAGCGTTCCCGGCCGCATCACCAGCGGCACTTCGTTGACCAGGATGTCGCGCAGCATGCCGCCGACGACGCCGGTGATCACAGCCAGCAGGGAGGCTGAAAGCCAGTGCACGCCGGCCGCGACCGCAATCTGGCAGCCCACCACGGTAAACAGCGCGAGGCCGACCGCGTCCGGCACGACGAAAAGGCCGGCGCGCACCCGGATGCGCCGTGCAAGGACGAAGGTGAGGCCTACCGCAAGCAGTCCGCAGAACAGATAGGCGACATCGCCCAGCCAGAACACCGGACGATTCAGCAGCAGGTCGCGCAGCGTGCCGCCGCCGAGACTGGTGGCGAGGCCGACGATCACCGCGCCGACCAGGTCCATCTTCTTGTCTTCGGTTTCCAGCACGGCCGAGGCGGCATTGACCGCCACCGCGGCCATGCCCAGGGCGTAGATCAGTTCGGCCGGCGCCGGCAGCGGCGTCATCGCGAACGTTCGATCTGCACGCCGACGCGGCGCACGCCCTTCATGATGCCCATCTTGGCGATGCTGATCTTGACCCAGGGCGCGCCGAACTCGTTCAGCAGCAGACCGATCACGTATTCGCCGAGCGTCTCCAGCAGGTTGAAGTGGCGCGTCGCCAGTTCGGCGCGGATGCGGTCGATCACCGCGTCATAGCGAATGGTCTTGTCGATGTCGTCGTTCTGCGCCGCCTCGTCGGGCACGCCGAAGGTCAGGCTGATCTCCAGGGTCTGCGGCGCCGCCTTCTCGCGCTCGAAAATGCCGACATGAGCGTCGACCCGCATGTCGTCGATGAAGATGAAGTCCATCCCGCCTCCGTTTACAATTCAGGACATTCTAGGGAATCCGCAATGAACCTGCTCGTTTCCGCCGTCCTCGGCTATCTGCTCGGCTCCATACCCTTTGCCGTGATCGTCTCGCGCGCCTTCCGCCTGGCCGATCCGCGCAGCTTCGGCTCGGGCAATCCGGGCGCCACCAATGTGCTGCGCAGCGGCAACAAGGCGGCGGCCATGCTGACGCTGATCGGCGACGCGGCCAAGGGCTGGCTCGCGATGTTCATCGCGGCGAAAGTCGGCGCCGGCGAGACGGCGATTGCGGTCGCGGGCCTCGCGGCTTTCCTCGGCCACGTATTTCCCTTCACCCTCGGCTTCAGGGGCGGCAAGGGGGTGGCGACCGCACTGGGCGTGCTGCTGGGTTTCTCCGGCGCCCTGGCCGGCATCACAGCCGCTATCTGGCTCGCCACTGTCGTCTTTACGCGCTATTCCTCGCTGGCGGCACTGGTCGCGGCCGCGGCGGCACCCTTCCTCACCTGGTGGCTGCTGGGAAAGCCCGACATCACCGCGGTGGTCGCCGTCATGTGCGCGGTGCTGATCTATCGCCACAAGAGCAACATCCAAAAGCTTCTGGCCGGCAGCGAAGGCCGCGTTGGCGGCAGGAAATAAAGGACCGCAAGCCTTGCCTGCGGCGTGGCGCGACTCAGCTTTCGGGTGAAGTGACGATCGCTCCGGTGCGCAAATAGGGCACGTAGGCCCTGTCGACGACGCCGATATGACTGACCAGCCAGTATTTCAGCATGTTCATCATTTCGGCACTGACGTCTTCCCGAATCGAATGCTGCTTGATTTCAACCAAGTCGGCAGAGAACGCCCGGTGAGCAGCGATATGGGCTTCCAGGTCGGGGTAGCCGTGCAGGCGCATCAAAGCCTCTTCCACCGCGAAGTGAACATTGACGAAATTATTCAGCTCGACGAGCGCGAAATGTACGGCAGACCATTTGTCCTCGGAACTGACGGCCTGCTCCAGACGCGCCACGACGTCAAACAACACCTGATGCTGCTGGTCGATCTCGTGAATTCCAATAAGCAGATTGTCGGTCCAGCCCATCGTTCCCCCTCGTATATCTTTTGTTATAGTCGTTCAAAAGATATTCTAGTCTGAATTCGAGCCGCGAATTACGGCCGCACGGCGCGGACTCCGATTGTGCGTGCGCCGTCCCTTATAATCCCGGCTCGCGGCAAACCCCTATCTCTCGATCCAGGACACGCTTGCATGGAAGATTTGGACTTTTCAGGCAAACCCGCCGCGCCGGCGCCCAAGCCGGTGGCGAAACCGACCCCTCCCGCCGAACCGGCCTCCCTCTATGAGCCCAGGCTGGCCCTGGAGTTCTTCAAGATCGCCGGAACGCTGGAGCAGTTCCCGGCCGGCAAGCAGATTTTTGTCGAAGACGAAAAGACCGGTGGCTTCTTCTCCAAAGGCGCCCGCATCTACCTGCTGCTCGACGGCGATGTTGCGCTGACGCTCAAGGGCAAGCCGCTGGAACTGGTCCTCCCCGGCGAGATATTCGGCGAGATGGCGGCCATCGCCGAGGTTCCGCGCAGCGCGACGGCGACCGCACGAAAAAGTTGCAAGGTGCTGTCCCTCGATGAAAAGGGTTTCCTGCAGGCGCTGCAGCAAATGCCCGAGTTTGCCCTGATGCTGATGAGCGTCATGGCGCAACGCCTGCGCCGCAGCCTCGCCAAACTCGCTGCGGGCGGAAAGACCAAGGTGCCTGCGCTGGACCAGAAGAATTCGCTGGACAAGAGGATTCTGGCCGAATTGCAGCATGCGCTTGGCGACCCGGTGCCGACGGCGGCCAATCCCGGCCAGACCGTGGTCACCAAGGGTGCCGTGGGCGCCTGCATGTTCGTCGTGACCAAGGGGCGCATCGCGATTTCGGTCGATGGCATGGTGATCGAACGTGTCGGTCCCGGCGGGACCTTCGGCGAAATGGCGCTGGTCGAGCGCGCCGGCCGCGCCGCCACCGCCACCGCCGAGACCGAAAGCGCGTGGCTGCTGGTCGCGCGCGATCCCTTCCTTGCGATGGTCAAGTCGAAGCCCGCATTCGGCATCGCGCTGCTGCGATCGATGGCCGGGCGCGTGCTGCACATCGGCAGCCTGCTGCGCGAAGGCTCCTAGGAAAGCTGGTCGAGCGGCCAGCGCGGACGGACGGCGAATGCGCCCCGTGCCGACTCTGCAACCTCGCCCTGCAGCAGGCGCTGGCTGCCTGCGAAGGCGATCATCGCGCCGTTGTCGGTGCACAGTTCCAGCTCGGGATAGAACACGCGCCCGCCGATCTTGGCCATTGCCTCGTCCAGCCGCTGGCGCAAACGGCGATTGGCGCCGACGCCGCCGGCCACCACCAGCGATGAAAGTCGGTGCTGGCGACACGCCGCGACAGCTTTGGCCGCAAGCACTTCGGTCACCGCTTCCTGAAATTCGGCGGCAAGGTCGGCGCGGTCGGCCTCCGTCAGTTCGTGAGCCCGCGCCGCGGTCAGCACCGCCGTCTTCAGCCCGGAAAAGCTGAAGGACAAATCTCCGCTGTTCAGCATCGGCCGCGGCAGCTTGTAGCGACCCGGCTTGCCCGACTCGGCCAGCTTCGCCAGCGCCGGCCCTCCGGGATAGCCGAGACCGAGCAGCTTGGCGGTCTTGTCGAAGGCCTCGCCCGCCGCGTCGTCGAGCGACTCGCCGAGCAGTTGGTAAGCACCGACCCGCGTCACGCGCATCAACTGCGTATGGCCGCCGGACACCAGCAGGGCGATGAACGGGAACGCCGGCGGCTCGGCGCCCAAGAGCGGCGAGAGCAGATGACCTTCGAGGTGATGCACCGGCAGCGCCGGAATATCGAGCGCCAGCGCCAGCGCCTCGGCGAAACTCGCGCCGACCAGCAAGGCGCCCGCCAGTCCCGGTCCTGCCGTGTAGGCTACGGCGTCGATGTCGCGGCGCGTGCATTTCGCGTCTGCCAGCACACGCTCCAGCAACGGGATCAGGCGCCGCACGTGATCGCGCGAAGCCAGCTCCGGCACCACCCCGCCGTAAGCCTCGTGCATCGCCACCTGGGTATGCACGGCATGGCCGAGCAGGCCGCGCTCCGTGTCATAGAGCGCAACGCCGGTTTCGTCGCAGGAGGATTCGATGCCGAGGACTTTCATGGCCGGCATTCTACCGGCAGGGCGCGTGCGGCCCTGCCGGGTCTAAAACAGCGTCATCTGTGGTGGCGCCGGACGCGGCTTGCGCGGCGGCACAAATCCCGCCGTGTCGAGCGGTGTCGACGGCGCATCCATCCCCAGCCGCCGCACGACGGTGCGAAAGCGCTGGGCGATGATTTCCGCCAGCGGCCCGCTGCCACGCTGGCGCGAGCCGAAGGCGCTGTCGTATTCCTTGCCGCCGTGCAGCTGGCGCATCAGGCTGTACACATGCTCCGCGCGCCCCGGCTGATGGCTGTCGAGCCAGGCGCGGAACAGCGGCTTCACCTCGTGCGGCAGGCGCAGCAGGATGTAGCCGGCCGACGTCGCACCCACCTCGCGCGCCGCGGCGAGAATGGCCTCCAGTTCATGGTCGGTGAGCGCCGGAATCAGCGGCGCCGCCAGCACCGCGGTCGGGATGCCCGCCGCGGCCAGCGCTGCGATGACCGAGAGTCGGCGCTGGGGAGACGCCGCCCGCGGCTCCATCGTCCGTGCCAGGTCGGCATCCAGCGTCGTAATCGAGATCGCGACATGCACGCGGTTGCCGCGCGCCATCTCGATCAGCAGGTCGAGGTCGCGCAGGATCAGCGCCGACTTGGTGACGATGGTCACCGGGTGGCGCGTTTCCGCCAGCACTTCGAGGATGCCGCGCGTGACCCGCAGGCGACGCTCCACCGGCTGCCAGGCATCGGTGTTGATGCCGAGCGCCACGGGCTGGCAGGCGTAGGCGGGCTTCGCCAGTTCCCGGCGCAGGGTTTCCGCAGCATCGGCCTTGTACGCAATCTTCGTTTCGAAATCGAGCCCGGGCGACAGGCCGAGGTAGGCGTGCGAGGGCCGCGCAAAGCAGTAGGCGCAGCCATGCTCGCAACCGCGGTAGGGATTGATCGAGCGGTCGTAGGGAATGTCGGGCGAGTCGTTGTAGGTGATGACCGTCTTCGCGGTGTCGACCCTCAATTCGGTGCACGGCGCTTCCTCTTCCTCGTTCCACCAGCCATCCTCCGCCTTTTCACGCTGCCAGGCATCGAAGCGGCCATCGGGCGATATCACCGCACCGCGGCCTTTGCGGGGAGCGTTGGTCTTCATACTGTAATTATATCCAGCTTACGCGACGTCGGCGACGTGCCGGGACTCGCCCCGGCAAGCCACGCCTCCGTGGCAGAATCCCTCCCGAACGCACTCAACCGCAAGAGTCGGCGCTGGCGACACGGCGAACCGGCCCCGGATACTGGGATTCAAATGAACATTCTGCTTCTCTGTCACGACCTGACCACGCTGCTGCGCCTCGATGCGGCGTGGACCGCCGCCGGAGCGACGGTGCTCAAGAAGACCAGCCGCGAGACGCCCGATTGCATCGTCATCGACCTCGGCCGCGGCGACGCGTTGGTCGAGATTGCGCGGCTGCGGGCACTTCATCCGGATATCGACATCATCACCTGCGCCGCGACTTTCGACGGCGACGTCGTCGGGGCGGCGAAAGCGGCCGGCGCCACCGATTTCGCCGCACGCAGCTCCATCGACCTGCGCATCAAGCGCCGCCTCAAGCTCCCCGGTTAAACACGAGTGCACCTGCTGGTCGACATTTCGGCCCACGGCTTGGGCCATCTGGCGCAGACAGCACCGGTACTGGATGCCCTTGCTTCACTGCTGCCGGACTTGCGCCTGACGGTGCGCAGCGCCTTATCGCGCCAACAACTGGCGCGCCGCATCGGCGCCGACTTCGCGCATGTGCCGGAGGCGCGCGACTTCGGCTTCGTCATGCGCAACGCCGTCGATATCGATCTCTCTGCCAGCGCACAGCGCTATCGCGACGCTCACGCCGACTGGCCGCAGCGGGTCGCGGCCGAGGCGGCATGGCTGCGCGAACATGGGGTCGATGCGCTGCTGAGCAATGTCGCCTACCTGCCGCTGGCCGCTGCCGCAGAAGTCCGCATTCCCGCAGCGGGCCTGTGCTCGCTGAACTGGGCCGACCTGTTTGCGCATTACTTCGGCCACGAACCGTGGGCCGGGAAAATCCATGCCCAGATGCTGGCCGCCTACAATGGGGTCCAAGGCTTCCTGCGCGTTACGCCCGGCCTGCCGATGGCGGACTTGCAGCAGCAGCACGACATCGCGCCGATTGCGCAGCTCGGCCGCCGTGATCGTGCTCATATGGCGCAGCTGCTCGGCCTGGAACAGGACGAGCGCTGGATTCTGCTGGCCATGGGCGGCATGGAGTTTCGCCTCCCCGTTGAGGAGTGGCCGCACACTCCCGGCCTGAACTGGCTGGTGCCCGGCGCATGGAAAATCCGGCGCGACGATGTTCGCAGCTTCGATCCGCCCGGCCTGGATTTCAGCGACCTGCTGGCCAGCGTCGATGCCGTGGTGACCAAGCCCGGCTACGGCACTTTCGTCGAGGCGGCCTGCAGCGGCATCCCGATCCTGTACCTGCAACGCGACGACTGGCCGGAAACCCGCTACCTCGCGGCCTGGCTCGGCACCCATGCCCGCGCCGAAATGCTGAGGCGTGAGCGACTGCTGGCCGGTGATTTCATCGCGGCATTGGACCGCCTCCGGCAAGCGCCGCCGCCCGCCGTGCCGCTGGCCGGCGGCGCCGACGAGGCGGCACGCCGGCTGATGACGGTATTGGGACTGGCCTGAAGCCGGCGCTGAAACGATTGACATCAATGGCAAAGCGTTTAGAATGCGCGCCTTTCCCGCCTCTCCAGGATTAACGCAATGCCGGGTATTCGCCTCAAGGAAAACGAGCCGTTTGAAGTTGCGATTCGCCGCTTCAAGCGCGCCATCGAAAAGACTGGTCTGCTGACCGAGCTGCGCGCACGCGAGTTCTACGAAAAGCCCACGACCGAGCGCAAGCGCAAGGCCGCGGCCGCCGTCAAGCGCCATCACAAGCGCATTCGCAGCCAGCTTCTGCCGCCCAAGATGTATTGAGCCAGCGATGGTTCGCGTCTTCTGAGCGAACCGCTGGCTGTACCGCTTGATCGTAAAAACCGCCTTTCGGCGGTTTTTGTGCTTTATGTTCGCGGCGTGAGCCGCGGACGGTATCCTGGCGACTAAAAAGGATGATTTCATGAGCCTCGAATCGCGTATCGACGACGACTGGAAAGCCGCCATGAAGGCCGGCGAGAAGGCCCGCAAGGACGCGTTGAGCCTGCTGCGCGCTGCCATCAAGCAGAAGCGGGTCGATGAGAAGGTGGAAATCGACGACACGGCGGTGATTGCGGTGATCGAAAAGATGCTCAAGCAGCGCAAGGATTCGATCACCCAGTACGAAGCCGCCAAGCGCCAGGATCTGGCCGATGTCGAGAAGTTCGAATCCGCGGTGTTGGCAACCTACATGCCACAGGGCCTCGGCGCCGCCGAGGTCGAAGCGATCGTCGTCGCCGCCATCGCCCAATCCGGCGCCAAGACCCCGTCCGACATGGGCAAGGTGATCGCGCTGGTCAAGCCGCAGGTGGCCGGCCGCGCCGACATGGGCGAAGTCTCGAAGCTGGTCAAGGCGAAACTCGCGGGGGCATAATGGCCCCCATCCCCCTGCCCCTTCCCGTTGGGAAGGGGTGACGGTGGTTCAGCCGCTGCGCGGCTTCCGGACATTAATATCGCCGTGATCCCAGAAAGCTTCGTCCAGGAACTGCTCGCCCGCATCGACATCGTCGATGTGGTCGAACGCTACGTCCCGCTGCGCAAGGCGGGCGCCAACTACAGCGCCTGCTGCCCCTTCCACTCCGAGAAAACCCCGTCCTTCACGGTCAGCCCGTCCAAGCAGTTCTATCACTGCTTCGGCTGCGGCGCCCACGGCAGCGCGATCGGCTTCCTGATGCAGCATGCCGGCATAGGCTTCATCGAGGCGGTCGAGGATCTGGCCTCCTCGGCCGGCCTTCAGGTGCCGCACGAAGAACGTAACCGCGCCGAGCGGGCGAAGAAGGCGCCGCTGACCGACGTGATGGCGCGCGCCATGATGTTCTACCGCGAGCAGCTCAAGGCCTCGCCGAAGGCCGTCGACTACCTGAAGAACCGCGGCCTGACGGGCGAGATCGCCGCGAAATTCGCCCTCGGTTACGCCCCCGACGGCTGGCAGGGCCTGCAGCAGGTGTTTCCGGATTACAACGACCCGGCGCTGGTCGAATGCGGCCTGGTCATCGTCAATGAACAGGGGCGCCGCTACGACCGTTTCCGCGACCGCGTGATGTTCCCGATCCTCGACCAGCGCGGCAACGTGATCGGCTTCGGCGGCCGGGTGATCGGCGAAGGCGAGCCGAAATACCTGAATTCGCCCGAGACGCCGCTGTTCGAAAAGGGCCGCGAACTCTACGGCCTGCCGCAGGCGCGCAAGGCAATCCAGGAAGAAGGAACCGTCATAGTTGTCGAGGGATACATGGACGTGGTTGGACTCGCCCAGTGCGGGGTCGAGAACGTGGTCGCCACACTGGGCACCGCTGCAACAGGGGCCAACGTCCAAAGGTTGCTGAAGATGGCCAACCGCGTGGTGTTCTGCTTCGACCGAGACAACGCAGGTGACAACGCGGCGTGGAAGGCGATGGAGGTCGGCCTGGAATTTGTCCCTGACAACAAGACTATCGAAATCTTGCAGACGGACAGCAAACAAGACCCTGACGAATATATTCGTGAGCACGGCAAAGATAGTTTTCTCCATCAGGTGAATTCAGCAACGAGATTGAGCGAATTCTTCGTGCGCGAATTGATCCGCAAGCGCGAGATCAATCCGAATACGCCTGAGGGCCGGGCCAAACTGGTGCACGAGGCCAAGCCGCTGCTGCAGAAAATGGCCGCGCCTATCCTGCGGGTCCAACTGACCAAGGAAATCGCCCACCGCGCGCAGGTCTCGCAGGCGGAAGTCGAAGCCCAATGCGGTCTCAAGCCGTTGGCACGCAGCCGCTATGCGCCGGCGCAGATGAAGCAGCGCCCGATGCCTTCTTCCGTCGAATACAAGCTGCTGCAAATCGTGCTGCACAAGCCGGAGTGGACGGCACGCCTGCCGCTCGAACTGATCGATCGCGAGCGCGTCGAGGGCGAGGCGCTGAATGCCATTGCCGATGCCATCGACCATGGCGAACTGCCGGCCGGGGGCTTTGGCATGCTGCTCGAGTTCTTCCGCGGCACGCCGCACGAAGCCCTGATTGCAGCCATCGCGGAAAACATGGTGGAGGAAGTCGATCTCGGCGCCCTGGAAGGGGTATTCAACGATTCCATCGTGCGCCTGCGCCACACGGCCCTCACCGCCGAGATCGAGGAACTCACCGCCCGCGCCAGGCAGGGCCTGAGCCAGGAAGACCGGCAGCGCCTGGCCGAACTGCTGGCAAAGAAGCGTCCGGGGGCGCCCTCGACGGGGGGCAGCCCTCTGTGATATAATTCTCGGTTCTCCAACGCTTATACGGCGCGCTGAGTCGGTTTACCCGTGAGCTTCGCGGTGATTTCCTGACCGACAGTGTTGCGCCGCAATCGCGTTCCAGCAGAGGATAGTCATGCCCAAGGAAACCGCGAAGCAGAACAAGTCGAAGGCCGCCGCCAAGCCGGCCGCGAAGAAAGCCGCGCCGAAGAAGGCCGTGCCCGCCAGGAAACCGGTCTCCGTCAAGGCCGCCGCCAAGCCGGTGGCAAAGAAGCCCGCGCCCAAGACCCCGGTGAAAGCCGCCGCGAAGGCTCCGGCAAAAGCGCCTGCCAAGGCCGCCGCCAAGGCGCCGGCGAAGGCTGCTCCGGCCAAGGCGCCTGTCAAGGCCACTCCGGCCAAGGCCGCGAAACCTGCAGCCCCGACGGTCGAGGTCGCAGCGCCGGCACCCGCACAGCCCAAGCCGATCGCCGCCAAGTCGGTGGCCAAGGCCATCGCCGAATCGCGCGGCCGCAAGGGCAAGGAAAAGCTGATCGCGCCCGAAGCGACGCCGATCGACATGGACACCAAGCGCACGCGCCTGAAGAACCTGATCGCACTGGGCAAGGAACGCGGCTACCTGACGTATGCCGAGATTAACGACCATCTGCCGGACGACCTGGTGGATGCGGAGCAGATCGAGTCGATCATCTCCACCTTCAACGACATGGCGATCCAGGTATTCGACGAAGCGCCTGCCGTCGATGACCTGCTGCTCAACGAATCGGCACCGGCGCCGGTCGATGCCGAAGCCGTCGAGGAAGAAGCCGAGCAGGCCCTGTCCACGGTCGATTCCGAATTCGGCCGCACCACCGACCCGGTGCGCATGTACATGCGTGAAATGGGCTCGGTCGAACTCCTCACCCGCGAAGGCGAAATCGAAATCGCCAAGCGCATCGAGGATGGCCTCAAGCACATGATCATGGCGATTTCCGCCTGCCCCACGACCATCGCCGAAATGCTGGAAACGGCAGGCAAGGTGGCGCGCGACGAAATGCGCATCGACGAACTGGTCGATGGTCTGATCGACCCCAACGCCACCGATGAAGACATCGAGGCGCTGGCCGAAGACGAAGAACTGGAAGTCGAAGAGGAAAACGAGGACGAGGACGACGACGGCAGCGCGCGGATTTCCGCCTCCCTGCTGCAGCTCAAGCAGGACGCCCTCGAGCGCTTCTCCGTGATCCATGCCCTGTTCGCCAAGCTGCAGCCGACGCTGGCCAAGAAGGGCTCGCAGGACAAGGCCTATCTGCGCCTGCAAAAGCAGATTTCTGACGAACTGATGAACATCCGCTTCACCGCCAAGTCGATCGAGCGCCTGTGCGACTCGGTGCGCGGCATGGTCGAAGCGGTGCGCAGCCACGAACGCAAGATCCTGCACCTCTGCGTGGACAAGGCGCACATGCCGCGCGCGCACTTCATCAAGACCTTCCCCGGCCATGAGACCGACATGGAATGGCTGAAGCACGAAGTCCAGTCGGGCAAGCCCTATTGCTCGCAACTGATGCGTGCCGCGCCGAACATCCTCGAAGAGCAGCAGCGCCTGATCGACCTGCAGAACCGCATCGGCATTCCGCTGAAGGAACTCAAGGACATCAACAAGCAGATGTCCACCGGCGAAGCCAAGGCGCGCCGCGCCAAGCGCGAAATGACCGAGGCCAACCTGCGCCTGGTGATCTCGATCGCCAAGAAGTACACCAATCGCGGCCTGCAGTTCCTCGATCTGATCCAGGAAGGCAACATCGGCCTGATGAAGGCGGTGGACAAGTTCGAATACCGTCGCGGCTACAAGTTCTCGACCTACGCCACGTGGTGGATCCGCCAGGCCATCACGCGCTCCATCGCCGACCAGGCACGCACCATCCGCATCCCGGTGCACATGATCGAGACCATCAACAAGATGAACCGCATCAGCCGCCAGATCCTGCAGGAAACCGGCCTCGAGCCCGATCCGGCGACGCTGGCGGTGAAGATGGAAATGCCCGAGGAGAAGATCCGCAAGATCCTCAAGATCTCCAAGGAACCGATTTCCATGGAAACGCCGATCGGCGACGACGACGATTCCCACCTGGGCGATTTCATCGAAGACATGGCCACGCTGTCGCCGGGCGACGCAGCCCTGTTTGCCAGCCTGCGCGAGGTGACCAAGGAGGTGCTGGACAGCCTCACGCCGCGCGAAGCCAAGGTCCTGCGCATGCGTTTTGGCATCGAAATGAACACCGATCACACGCTGGAAGAAGTCGGCAAGCAGTTCGACGTGACCCGCGAGCGCATCCGCCAGATAGAAGCCAAGGCATTGCGCAAACTGCGTCACCCGACCCGCTCGGAAAAACTTCGCAGCTTCCTCGATTCCGAAACCTGATTTACGCAGTACCAACGGCCCGGAGCAACGGAAGCCGTTGCCAAGCAAACAAGGGCCTGTAGCTCAATGGTTAGAGCAGAGGACTCATAATCCTTTGGTTGCGAGTTCGAGTCTCGCTGGGCCCACCAGCAATTTGAGAGAAGGGATGAAACAAGGTGGCGAATGATCACTGGCCCTTCGTTCACGAATGTAGGCCCCTCGCAGGCGGTTTTGATAAATGCAGGCGGTGGATTCCATGATTTCACCTTCACGCGGAGCACTTGAAATGCAAGAGATCATGCAATATTTGAAGGACAACGGTCAGCGCTTCGACTCGGAGATTGCTGCCGCAACGGGGATCTCGCTGGCAAAAGTGCGCCGTTCGATTTCCGACCTGTCGGCACGCGGCGAGATTTCGAAGTGCAGCGTGACCCGATTCAACACCGATGGCCAGAAAATCGAAGCCGTCCTCTGTCGGGTAGCGGGATACATTCCGCCCAAGAGCCCCGGCCGCAAACCCGGCGCGTCGAGCTAAGCGTCACCCATCCCTTGACCGCAGGCAGCGGTCGAGGGATTTCAGTCGTACGCTGAGATTCGTGTCCTGACGGCCGTCCCTGGCGTCGCCTTGCCCCGGGCAAGGCTTGGGAATCAGCGCGCCGGCTTCGGCGCCAGCGGCGTCATCCGATCGACCGCCTTGACCAGAATGCGATAAGTATCGCGATCGAACGCGGGCGGCTTGGTCTCCAGCAGGTCGTGCAGGTCCGCCTCGCTACGCGCCGTGCCGAGATGGCGCCAGTGATCGATGAGGTGCACCTCGTCGCCCTCCCTGATCCACGCCGGCCCTGTGAAGGGCCAGGGCACCAGCCGCTGGCGGCCCAGCGCCGCCATCAGGCGCGCACTGTGGAAGGAAACCGGCTCCTTACCGACGCAGGCGCCCCGGCATTGCTGCAACTGGTACGCAAAACAGGGCTTGCCCGGCTTGACCTTCTCCAGCCCGAGCAGCGCGTGACAGAGGCCGTGCTCCTTCGCCAGCTCGGTCAGGCTTTTCTTCGCATCGCGGGCGCTCTTGAACGGCCCGTACAAGTGCTCCTGCTGCCCGAAATCGAGCTCGCCCGCCAGCATCAGCTGCGGCCGCCACTCGCCGGGCCGCGCCTCGACGAGTTGCCAGAAGCAGACTTCCTCGTTGCGCCGCAGATGACGGTTGTGGATCGGCTGCAATTGCTTGATCAGCGCCGCCTCCTTCAGCAGTGCCCCGATCTCGCCGCCGGTCTCGATGCACTCGATGCGCCGCACCTGCTGCGCCAGGTTCATCTCCCGGGCCGCCGCGTGATCGGCGGCGAAGTGCGCCAGCACGCGCTTCTTCAGCTCCTTGCTCTTGCCGACATACAGCGGCAGATCATTCTCGCCATAGAACAGATAGACGCCGGCGCCCTCCGGCAGATCGTCGATCGCCCCCGCATCGAGGTTGGCGGGCAGGCTCGGGCGCGCGGTCAGCGCCTTGACGGTTTGCGCCAGCAGTTCGGGCTCCACCTCGGCCTGCAGGCGGCCCCAGAACTGGTGGATCAGCCGGGCGTCGCCCAGGGCCCGGTGCCGGCTGCTCACGGTGAGGTCGTGGCGCTCGATCAGGCTGTCTAGGTTGTGTTTGTGGTGCTGCGGAAACAGCTTGCGCGAAAGCTTCACGGTGCACAAGACCGTGGCGCGAAAATCATGGCCGGCGCGCTTGAACTCGTTCTTCAGGAAGCCGTAGTCGAAGCGCGCGTTGTGGGCGATGAAAAGCCGCCCTTCGAGCCGCTCCTTGACCTCTTCCGCAACATCCTCGAAGGGCGGCGCATCCGCCACCATCGCATTCGAAATCCCGGTCAGGCGCTCGATAAAGCCGGAAATCGGCGTGCCGGGATTGACCAGGCAGGACCACTCGCGCACGCCCTGCTCATCGACCTCGACAATGCCGATTTCGGTGATGCGGTCGGCCGTCGCCGTGGCGCCGGTGGTTTCCAGGTCGACGAAGACCAGAGCGGGGAAGGACATGGATCAGATGTGGGGAGTGGAGCGGGACGCATCATACCCCTCGCCGGCCTGCGATAATTGCCGGCATGAACGCCGGCTTCCCCATCCGCTATGTCGATCCCGTCTTCCGCCCACCGAGCGAGGCGGAATCGCTGATCCTGCCCGTGACCGACGGCTGCTCGTGGAACCAATGCACGTTCTGCGAGATGTACACCGCGCCGCAGAAAAAATTCCGCGCCCGCGATGCGGCGGAAACGCTGGAGACCCTGCGCCGCTGCGGCGAGCGTTTCGGCAGCGACATCCGCCGCGTGTTTCTCGCCGACGGCGATGCGCTGGTGCTGCCGACGCGGCGCCTGATCGAGATCCTCGGCGCGATCCGCGAACACCTGCCGGCGGTGCGCCGCGTTTCCAGCTACTGCCTGCCGCGCAACCTGCGCAAGAAATCGGTCGACGAACTCGGTGAGCTGGCAGCAGCGGGCCTGACCATGGCCTACGTCGGCGCCGAATCGGGCGACGACGAAGTGCTGGCGAAGGTGCACAAGGGCGAAACCTTCGCCAGCACCTGCGAAGCGCTCGACAAGCTGCAGCAGGCCGGTATCAGGCGTTCGGTGATGATCCTCAACGGCCTCGGCGGCAGGACGCTCTCGGCGCAGCACGCCGCAAATTCCGCGCGCCTGGCCAATGCCACGCAACCCGAATACCTGGCCACGCTGGTGGTGAGCTTCCCACAGGGCGAAGAGCGTTTCCGTGCCGCATTTCCGAAATGGCAGCCCTGCGATCAGCGCGAACTGTTCGTCGAAATGGAAGCCCTCATCTCCGCGCTGGAGCTGAGGCGCACGGTCTTCCGCAGCGACCACATCTCGAACCGCCTGGTGCTGAAAGGCACCCTGGGCGCCGAGAAGCCGCGCCTGCTGGCCGAAATCAGGGCGGCGATCGCAACGCCGGAAGCGGCCAGGCTGCGCCCGGTATGGGCGCAAGGCCTGTAGCGCAAGGAATCAGCGCAGGCAGATCAGTGCCGGGTGTTTCGTTCGCGCACAATGGGCGGCACGAATTTGACGGAGAATTTCCAGCCTTCCGGGGTATCCCTCAGCACCAGGGTCTTCGAACTCGCCGCCTCCTCGAAAACGGGTTCCGTGCCGACCATTTCGATGGCGCCGAGCCCCTTGATGACGCAGGCCCCCGGCAGCGTGACGAAGGCCGACTCGGCGGCCACCAGAACGAACTGGCCCTCCTTCGACTGCGAACACGAGAGACCCTTCGGCACCGAAGCGGCGTCACGCTTCCAGGCCTCGCGCAAGGCGTCGAGCGCCTTGAGCAAGTCTTCGGTGATCTTGATGGCAAGCACGACTTCGCGCGACTTCACATGGCTCATGGGCTGTTCCTTTGCGGCGGCCGATCGGCGCCGGGCAACTTGGGTACTTTGGGCAGCAGCCACACCAGCAGCAGCGGCAGCACGGGAACCGACAGCGCGAACAACAGCCAGAGCGTCGGCGAGCGCCCCTTGCGCCTGGCGATCATTACGGTCGGAATCGCCGCAATGACCGACACCACGGTCAAAATAATCAGGCTCGACACCATGGACTCGATGGTCGCGGCGTCGTAACCCAGTTGCTGGAGCAGGGTGGTGGTGTTCGGATCGAGCTGCATGGTCGCGCCTCGGCGTGTTCCCGGTCATCTCGCGGATCGCGCATCGTCTCCGCGTCGCAAACATTACCGGCGGAAGAATAGCACCCAAGCTGAAAGTCGGCGCTGGCGATACGGCGATAATGGGTGCGGCGAACCGCAAACCCCAACAGAAAGGAGCCGGCATGAGCCGCAGCATTCTCGACGAAGCCCACATCCATCCCGCCATCCGCCAGACCATCGCGGAAAAGCACGCCGACATCGTGCAGGAAGTGCAGGCCGCCGTCGCCGCCAACAAGGTCGTCATCGTCGGCATGGGACAAAACCCCTTCCCGAAGCAGGCATGCAAGGCGCTGGATGCGCTCGGCACACCTTACAAATACCTCGGCTACGGAAGCTATCTGAACCAGTGGCGGCGGCGCAACGCGCTCAAGATGTGGACCGGCTGGCCCACCTTCCCGATGGTGTTCGTCAATGGCACCCTGGTCGGCGGCGCCAGCGAACTGCGACGGCTGATCGACAGCGGCGAATTCGCCCGCATGATCGCGAGCTAGCCGCACACGCGCGGCCGGTCAGGCGCCCAGCGCGGCTGCGCCCGCCGCCGCGACGATGCCGTCCTCGACCGACTTGACGCCGGAGACGCCGACCGCGCCGACATAAACTCCGTCGCGGATCAGCGGCACCCCGCCCTCCAGGCAAATCACGTCGGGCATGGTCATCATCACCGGGCGCCCCTGCAACACCATGTCCTCGAAGGCCTTCGACGGCCGCTTGTAGAGGATCGCGGTCCTGGCCTTCTGCTCGGCAACCCGCACCGAGCCCTTCTGGGTGCCGTCCATCCGCTCCAGCGAAATCAGGTAGCCGCCGTCATCAACGATCGCAATGACAACGTTCCACTTGTTTTCGGCCGCCGTGCGCTGGGCGGCCAAGGTCATGCGACGTGCGTCTTCGAGGGTAAGCATTACGGGTTCCAAAATTTGTGAGTAGTTGTATGAATAATACACAGAGATTTTTGCGGACTTCCCACAGGGTGTCACAGAACAACAGCGAACACCAAATGAAAAAGCCAATCACCGTTAAGTGATTGGCTTCATTCATTTTTGTTGGTTGCGGGGGCAGGATTTGAACCTGCGACCTTCGGGTTATGAGAATCACTTAGGGAAATTAGGATCTTTTAAATCAATACCCTACAACGCTCGCCAGCATCACAATTTGCTGCAAATAGCAACAAAACCCTTAATAGTGATTTAGGACAGCTACGTTCTGGCTACGCTAGTGCTGTAACGCAGCATCGACAAGGCTTCTTAGGGAACAACCTAAAGTCTCACTCAAAGCGATGTCCTGGTCGGTTATGTTTCCGGCCATATACAGGGCTAGGATCATGCGGTTCTTCATTTCGTCGGTAGCCGCAATTCCTGAAGAAAATTGGTAGAGGTTTCTAACATAGTCCTCAGGAGACCAATCGTATCGGGATGGGACGTGACCGCCGCTGGATCGAATTGGTGATTCAACATGCCGAACCGGAAGAGGTCGTATTTCTGAGTCTGCCTCGCCAAGTTTCAACGGTCGAGGATCGGCTTCACGACGAAGCTTTTCGCGAATCTTTTCGCCCTCAGGATGGTGTATCCATCTCTTGTTTTCTATGCCATCGAGAATCAATTCTCTAAGGCTACCGCCGCCATGGCTAACAGACGAAAAGAGCATGTCCCGCGGGACATCGATTTCAAGCATGTATTCGTCGGATTGTCGGACCTCAGTAAGTTTCTTTCCGCGAACCCGATGGGTGACATGGATTTCTATTAATAGCCGGCCTTCGGGCCAATATCCGACTACATCAACTCTGCGGCGACCGAAAATCATTTGTTCTTCGGTAGTCACTCGACTGAACTCAATGCGTTTCGGCTCTATGACGGCTGCTGCACCAACGTACCTAAATGGAAGTTGAGCGACGAAGCCAGGAAGCTGCAAGTACCGAGCATCATCAATAATACGTTTGGCATATTTATGTAATGAGGTCTCTAGCCCGCCTCCGCAAAAGTCAGTGTCATTTGATGCGGAGTGAGCGAAATGGGGCTCGCGGATAAGACCTTTTCTAGCTACAAGGGGCTTTTTGCATTCTGGACAAATGCAATTACAGTCTCGGCCGCGATCCACCTCACTGATGTGCAGAAGATCATCGCCCCGAAGTCCGAACGGAATTTGAATATCCATATCAATCAGCCCATGCGAAGCCGGTCGACAAAGTGGATCGATTTATGCAAATCAGTCAAGGTAATTAGGGGCTTTTAAATCAATACCCTACAACGCTCGCCAACTCGTTACACAGCGTCACAAAGCCTCCAATTGAGGTTCATCAACCCCACTTAGCTACGATTCAGCTACGCATTGCGGCCGGCTACGGTGTAACTTAAAGCGCAGCAATAATGCCTGCTACATATCCGTTGCGTAGCAGTCT